>Ga0247610_10001220_pt1 | contig 32433 bp, 29 predicted proteins | sample 174DNAGHGhighgp2_FD_193483 | JGI IMG/M metagenome (GOLD analysis project Ga0247610, IMG submission 193483) | Sheep rumen microbial communities from Palmerston North, Manawatu-Wanganui, New Zealand - 1742 DNA GHGhigh gp2 | ecosystem: Host-associated > Mammals > Digestive system > Stomach > Rumen...
TGATTACAATTCCTAATAATTATACAACATATAATTAACCTAAAGAGTCTGAGTTGGGCTAGTCTCAGCCCAGACTCTTTTCATATAAATAAGAGAATTTATGGCAATAGTTTTTAAAACTCCAAAATCTACTCTCAATACTACTTCTAAAGCTATTCAGAATCTTGGCGGTGATTGTCCTCCTTGCCCAGAGCCAGTATTAGAGAGTAAAGAATTAAATTATACACAGAACGGAGAATATACCGTAACCCCAGAACAAGGTGTAGACGGATTCTCTAGTATAGATGTGACTGTTAACGTCCCTTCCGATGTTAACAATCAGAATAAGTCGGTTACTATTTCTAGTAATGGTGAGTCTACTATTTCAGCTGACAGTGGTTATAGTGGTTTAGGTGAAGTTACTGTTACAGTTGATGTTGATCCAGTGCTTGGAACAACATCTGTAGTTCCAACAACATCTTTACAAACAATTACACCACCTCAAGGATATGATGGATTTGACCAAGTAAACGTTCTTGCTGTTGATTCCAACATTGATCCAAACATTCTTTCTAATAACATCAAGAACGGCATTACCATCTTAGGAGTTACTGGTAATTACAGTGGTTCTGCAATCAACAACCAGAATAAAACAGTTTCTCCTTCTACTTCTCAACAGAGTGTTTCTGCTGATCAAGGTTACACTGGTTTAGGAACCGTTACGGTTAATGCAGTTACATCTTCTATAGATAACAACATTTCTGCTGGAAATATCAAAAAAGACGTAACAATTCTTGGAGTAACTGGTTCTTACGATCCACAGCCGGCACTAGCAAATGCAAACGTAGTTCCAGCAACATCTGCACAAACAATTACTCCACCAGCTGGTATTGATGGATATTCGCGGATCAACGTTACTGCAGTAACTGCTGCTATTGATGCTAACATTGTTGCTGAAAACATTCTTGATGGTGTAACGATTCTTGGTGTTACTGGCAGTGATTTGGGTTATGATGCTGGTTATTCCGATGGTTATGCTCAAGGACAAGCAGAATGTCCAGAACCCGGTGGTGAATGCTATACTGCCTATTTACAAGACACTATAACAACTAATGGAACCTACACATACGATCCTTCTGATTATCAAGGCAGTTCTTATGATGCTTTTGATGGTGTTGAGATTACTGTTAATGTGCCTTCTGGTGGTTGTGTTGATTGGGCATCCGCTGGCTTTAATTGTAACGATCTAAGCTTTATCAACGAGCAAATGCCAGTTATTTTAGAAGCCAAGAGTCAATTAGACAATGGTGAGAGTGCTGGGTCAACTGGAGAGATTGGTAATACGGGATATACTTACGGCGAACTGATACTTGCACCAAGCGGTAAATACACACAGATGGCAAGCTTTGAAAGTGCTTTATTAGCAGGAGATATAGTATCTGCTAATAATACTGGTAGACAATTCTTTATGTACGACGAAGGTTTAAGTAATATTCGTTCTTTCAGTATGTTTAATGGCAGTGCACCAACAGATCTCTATCAGTGTTTCTACCGCTGTTACTCGTTACATAAATCACCAACAATAGATGCTAGTGCGGCAACAAACGTTCAAAGTATGTATGAAGATTGCAGAAGTCTCACTTCTGGTTTCCCTACATCTTTCACATCCGCTCAGAACTGTAGCAGTATATTCAAAAACAATTTTGAAGTTACTAACTATCCAGCACTATCGTTCCCTTCTGCAACAACTCTAGCTAATGCGTTTGATGTGAGTGGTAAGACTCCTAACAGAGCTTATGACAACAGAACGTTTACTAGCATTACAACTTCTAGTGCATTAACTAATTGTGCTTCTATGTTCCAGGCTAACGGAATGACCACCTGTCCTGTATTCAATACAGAAAATGTAACAGATTTTCGCTTAATGTTTTCTCAGTGTACCAATTTAACAGCTGTTCCAGCACTAGATTACGGTAAAGGACAAAATTTTGCCCAATTTGTGTGATCAGATTCAGCCATCACAACCGTTCCGCTAATGGATATGAAATCTGCTACTACCGTAACCAATATGTTTACAAATAATACTGCTTTGACAACAGTTGCAGGCTTCCAAAACTTAGGTAAAGCGTTTACTGGTAGTAATGCAGACGGACACACTTTAAATCTTGCTGGTTCACCAAATCTAACAAAACAATCTGTGTTAAATATATTCAATACGATATCTGCTCCAGACGATGTTAACTGTAACAATTCTAAAATTATACTTCATTCAACCGTTTACGCTTTACTTGATGCTTCTGATATCGCAATTGCTACTGCTAAACGTTGGTCTGTAGTTTCTTCCGCTTAATACTAAAACAATATGATTTTACTAAAGAATACTACTAACAATCAAATATTCTACATCATCCATAAAAAGATGGATGGAGAAGGTGGATGGGATTTAATGCCACTGGATTTAGAATATACAGAGAACGGTCAGTATTCTGTTATCCCTCCTTCTGGATTTGATGGATTTTCCTCAGTTAACGTAACTGTAGATGTTGGTTGTAAGGAATGTAACTTAACCTCATCTACAGTTACAGTAACTGGAAGTGGAGAACATAAGATTGATCCTCCTAGTGGATATGATGGATTCTCAGAAGTGATTGTAAACGTTGATTCTGGGTGCGATGATCGTTATGATGAAGGTGTTGAGGATCAAAAAGCGAAGCTTACTTCTACTACGTTTACTGAGAATGGTTTGTATGAAAGAGAGGACGGATGGAATTCTGTACAAGTTGATGTAGATACAGTAACACCGTATAACAACGGTAAAGAAGATGGTGCTGCTGAACAAAAGGCAAAACTAACAAGTTTAACTGTTACCAATAACGGTACATATAGAAGAGAAGATGGGTATAATGAGGTTGTGGTTTCTGTATCAGGAACCGGTGATTATGAGCAAGGAAGACAAGACGGTATTGAAGAGCAAAAATCAAAAGTTACCCCAATAAACATAACAGATAACGGAACTTATTCTAATGAAGACGGTTATTCTCCAGTTGTAGTTAATGTTGATACCGTCACACCATATAACGAAGGATATGAAGATGGTGAAAACGATCAAAAAGCAAAACTATCTTCAATTATCATAACATCTAATGGTATATATACAAACGAAAATGGATATGACAGAATTATTGTTAACGTAGAATGTGGCCCAAGAGAAATAATGCTTTCTGTTGAAGATATTGAAGCATCTCCAGAAGGTGGTGATTATCCGGTAGCTATTTATTCCTCAGATGATTGGCACATAGTTAATCATCCTGATTGGGTTACAATTGACAATGAATCTGGTAACTCTGGACTTTCTACAATTATAGTTACTGTTGATCCTAGTGAGACTCCAAGAAGTGGGGTAATTACTGTTACAAACGGTTCTATTACAAAGGAAATCCACATAAATCAAAGAGATATTTATGGCAATTACTTGACAATAGAAGCATTACAACCGGGTGTTCTTGGATTTAGAGCCAGTAGACAAACTTCTGCAAGAGCAATTGAAGTTAGCTTAAATGGGGGATCTACTTGGCGAACAGTAACATCTTCAGAAGACAGTATAGGTGAAATCATAGGAACTAAGATAGCAGATCTTCAAGCAGGGGATAAGGTTCTTGTAAGAGGAATAAATCAAAAGTATGCTGGGCCGAATGTCCAGTTCTATAATTGCTTTACTTCTGACGATCATCTTAGATTTAAGGTCTATGGTAATATTATGAGCTTAATAAACGGCAACGATTATTACGGAACTACTTTAACATCAAGTAACACATATGCGTTTGCTCATTTATTCTGGGGTTGTGAAGGACTTGTTGATGCATCTCAGTTAGCACTTCCAAGCAATACGATAGATGGTTGCTATAAGGATTTGTTCTTTAATTGCGTAAATCTAACGGAAGCTCCGACTTTACCAGCTACTGTAATGACACCTTATTGCTATGACGGAATGTTTAATAACACCGGTCTAACCAAAGCACCTTCGTTACCTTCTACTCAATTAGCAGATCATTGTTACTCGGCTATGTTTAGTGATTGCAGTAGATTAACGATTGTTCCTGAATTACCAGCAACTACTTTAGCACCATATTGCTACTATAGTATGTTTGATGGTTGTTCACTGTTAACAACACCACAATCTACCTTGCCAGCAACTACACTAGCACCTCATTGCTACGAAGCAATGTTCTCTAATTGTGGTAGACTAACATCTGCACCAGTGTTACCGGCTACGGTGTTGGCTGAGAACTGTTATAATCTAATGTTCCAAGGCTGTATTCGTTTAACTAAAGCACCGGATCTAAATGCTCCTAATTTGGTTACTGGCTGTTATGCCCAGATGTTCAAGAATTGTACAAATCTAAACAGCGTTAAGTGTTTAGCAACTGCGTTTAACGGCACAAGATGCACCTATGAATGGATGCAAGGTGTTAATGCAAACGGAACGTTTACAAAAGCTAATACAAATATATGAGCCAGAACAACTTCGGGAATACCTATTAACTGAACTGTTGTGACAATATAATTCAAAAAGAGAGTCTTTAAGGCTCTCTTTTTTGTTTTCTTACTATTTACAAGGTTTTTATATTTTAGTGCGAAAGTTATGTGAAACCTTGTAAAAACTAATACAAAATATGATTTATACTTTTTTAATTCAAAACACAACTAGTAAGCAAGCATATAGCTGAATACTAGAAGATTTAACCCCACAGTCAATCTATCATAAGTTTGATATTGCTCTGGAGGAAGGAATGGATGAGGGTGAGTATGAATACTTGCTAATTGAGAATCCAAATCAGTTGGAAATAGAGATTAACATCAATGATTTATGAGAGAGCTATCTGATTGGTGGTGATACAATAGTTGAAACATTTGGTGTGTTAAGAATCGGTGATACTAAGTGTCACCTACATTACGATAAGGAACAAAGTTATTTGCAGTATGGAAAGTAAGTTAATTCAACTATCGGCTATAGATCCGGTATTAGTAAGTAATATACCGGAATACTCAGAGGAAAAGGCTAGAGGTAAGTCTTATGTGAACTACGGGAAGGATAATCTATTCCCCAACTACCTCTGAAACACATACAACAAAGTAGCTACTCTGCAGTCTATCATTAATGGCTCTGTAGACTTTGTTTGTGGAAATGACGTTAAGCTAAAGGACGGAAATACGATTGTTAACAAGAAAGGGGAGACCGTTCTTGATGTTGTTAGAAAGATCGCTGTAGACAATTTCATCTTTGGTGGGTTTGCTCTACAGATAATCCGCAATATGGCTGGGGAAGTAGCAGAAGTTTATGCTCTAGACTTTATGAAGGTTAGAAGTGATGAAAAGAATGAACTCTTCTACTACTGTGATGATTGGTCTAAATGGGGTGCTAAGAGTCTTGTATATCCTAAGTTTGGAGTTAATGATACTAATCCAACTAGCATCTTCTATTACAAGGGTTCAATTACCAGAGGTGTTTATCCAACTCCTTTATATGGTGCTGCTTTAGTTGCTTGTGAACTTGAAAAGGCAATCAACGAATTCCATTTAAACAACATTAATAACGGATTTGCATCTAACCTCATCATCAATTTCAATAACGGACAGCCTAACGAGGAACAGAAGAAAGAGATTGAAAGAGATGTTACTGAGAAGTTCAGTGGCTATCAGAATGCTGGAAGAATCCTCTTATCCTTTAATGATTCCGAAGAGAATGCTACTAAAGTAGAAAGACTCAACGGTGATGATTTCGATGATAAGTATAAGGCACTTTCTGAGAGAGCTAGAGAACAGATATTTACTGCATTCAGAGCTACTCCAAACCTATTCGGTTTCCCCAATCAGACAACCGGATTCAATGAACAAGAGTATGCTTCTGCATTTAAACTTTATAATAGAACCGTTATAAGACCAATCCAAAACGCAATTGTTGATGCGTTTGATAAGATCTATAACGAGAAAGGTTCCATAGTAATAACTCCATTTAGTATAGAAGGTAATGTTGAAAATTCAGTGAACTAAACTCATTCCATACATCATATGTTTCTTGCTTGGAGTTCTATTATGGAAAGGTTGCTCAGACACTAAGCAATTAAAAGAAGAACTCAAGATTGCAAAGATTGAAAATGCCGAACTACTTACGAAGGTAGACCAGATAAATCAAGAAAATGAGTTGCTTTTAATTGATATTGATTCCTTTGAAACGAAGGTGGATAGTCTGGAAATCCAAGTTGAAAAAGCCAAGAAAATCAAATCCAAGATAGAAACGAAGGTCATAGAGAGCATCAAATATGTTGAGGTGGAGAATGACACTATAAAAAATTTGATGCTCTTAAATGCCCAGAATGACACCATTATTCGGAATTTGGATATGCTTGTATCTATCAAGGATTCTGTGATTCTCAAGCAGAACTTAGTAATCCAGAACGATAATGAGATACAAGATCATTTAAAGAGTATGTTGGAAGCAAGGGACAAAAGGAATGAACAACTAAACAAAGATCTTATAAAAGAAAATAGAAAGAAGATGTTCTGGCAAGCAACTTCTGCTGGATTGGGAATAGCACTTGTAACAGTTTTGATTATATAATGGCAAATACATATAGAGATGTTTTATTTATAAGCGAAGACTACATCAAGAGTGAGTCTATGCTTGATGATAACGTAAGTGGCAAATATCTGTTAACGGCAATTAAACTAGCTCAAGATATTGAACTTAGAAGTGTTATCGGTAAGTGTCTGTTAGAAACCTTACAACAGAAGATTTTTGACAGAGAGATAGATGCAATAGAGAATGGGGATTACAAAGACCTTTTAGATGTGTATATCCAGCCATTCTTACTTTATCAGGTTCTTTCAGAAATCATCATTCCAACAACTTATAAGATGTCTAATTTTGGATTGATGAGATCAGATGATGAAAAAGATTATTCTGTGGACAATGGGCAAGTAAACCTAATAAGAGAGTTCTATATGGATAAAGCCAATGTCTACAAAAAGAGACTTCAGAACTACCTTTGTAATAACAAAGCTCTGTTTCCTGAATTAGATGATTGTTGCGAGGTTAATCTCTACTCTTCTCACAATTGCGGTATCTGGCTTGGTGGGGAAAGAGGAAAGATTGTTAGTAAAGATTGTTGCGACAAATGCTAACTTATTGGGACGTTATAGAGGAACTGAAAAAGAGTGCTTTAGAGGAACCAAACATTAATTTCGCTGGTTCCAAAGATATCTACAACTTGAATTCAATTCCAGATATAGATTACGATGTTTTCTATATCACACCTAATCAGCACACTTGGAATGAGGATACAGTCAGATACTCTTTAAATCTGTATTACATTTCAAGATGAGATGAATCAGACAATAACCAACTAATCATACATTCTAGAGGTATGATCAAGTTGCAGAACATTGTGAACAGATTTAGTGATAGATATCCAGAGCTACAAATAAACTATCCCGGTAGATTCACTTTATTCTATCAGAAGTTTAAGGATATGACCGCTGGAGTTTATCTAACTATAGAGTTTATTTTACCATCTGTACTTGCTTGCGACTATGAGGAATACGAAAGATAATCCAGCTAAAAGAGCCGTTAAGGACTGTGTTCTTCATAACGGCTGGTTTCTTTTCTTTTCTTTAGTTGCAATTGGCTTAATAATCACTTCCTTCTTTGTCCCACCTATGGGATTAATTGATGGAAGTGTTCTAGCTGCAACCGGAGAAATCTTTGCTTTTGCTGCTCTAGGAACAGTTATCAAAGCAATAGACAAAGGAGTAGATGCCCAAGTACAACATAACAACACCACCATTACTGTCGGTGATATAACAAAAGATGCCAATAACGATGAGAGTGGGGACAGTGAATTTTAGCCAATACGAACTAGAAAGATCGGTTAAAGCTTCCAAGAACGGAATAGATAACTCAATCCCACCACAATACTTACAAAATGCTCAAGACCTATTAAATGCACTGCAAACATTTAGAGATGCATTAGGAAAGCCAATTAAGATTACTAGTGGATATAGATGCGAAAAGTTAAACAAATTAGTAGGAGGTGTTCCAAATTCTAGTCATACGAGATGTTGAGCAGCAGATATTGCAGTAGATGGTATGAGTCCAAAAGAACTATTTAATTGGATTTGAGGTTATTTAATTGGAAGTAAAACTAAATTTGGGCAGTTAATTGTAGAGCATTCAAAGACTGGTTCCTGAGTGCATTTCAGCATTAGGGACGATAAAGGTCAGAGATGCCAAGTTAAAGAAATGTATGTGTAGAGATGGAAAAGCTTGTAAGCTGTTAAAACAGCCGTCTAAAAGAAAGATTAAGAGTAAGACTTATTTACGATATCAAAAATACCTTAGAGGCAAAACATTTAAACAGATAAAGATGTTAGTGTTAGAACGAGATAAGTGAAGATGCCAATGTTGTGGAAGAGGAATAGATGATGGAATCCCATTAACAGTACATCATAAAACATATGAGCATCTATATAATGAGAAGGAGCATTTAGACGATCTTATCTGTTTATGTGTTATTTGCCATAAGGCTATCCATAAAGCAAATCCTCATTACAAAGGATTTAGATTTCCAAAAGAAAAGGCAGCCGATTAAGACTGCCTTTTATTATAGCATATCTGCAGTTTTATCGTATTTCAAAAAAAAGTTAAATTTTTTTGATAAAAATTTTGTTTTTTACAAAAAAAGATGTATCTTTGTATTAAGAAAAATAAAGAAATTCTCATATATTATTAGTCCAACAAGGGACTCAGCTGTGATAGTTCAGTCCCTTTTAAATGATAATTCAGTGTTTTAGATTCAGCCTCGGAAGTTGTACTAAAACATCTAAATATTTAAAGTTAAACATATATACATTCTTAGGGACTCTGCTGTGAAGTACAGTCCCTTTTCAAAGACTTATTTAAACATTTGACATATTAATTCCTATTAGAAAGAAGATTAAGAAAATAGATTTCTTTAAAAATGGCTTCAAAAACTGCTAACTTATTGGTTAGCAGTTTTTTAAACACCTTGTAAAACTAATCCAAGCAAGGTGTAAAAATAGCCTCCGACATAATGAGTAAAGAAATACTATTTAATGAAGAGATATACTAAGGGAGTTCGACTAACGTCTCACTCCAATTAAAAGTCAAAAATCTATGAAGCCGTTTTTAAAAATTGACAAAAGAGTACAAGAGTTGAATGATTCAGCAGCATTCGTTTATATGGTAATCGTTTATAGTATCTTCAAGAAGAAGCAAATAAACAGAAGATATTTAGCTGAGTCTTTAAAAGTTAAGAACGTAGATTATATTTCTGAAATTCTGAGTTCCATTGAGAAAGCTGGATTGATCTCCAGAAAACTGACATTTAACAATGCATATAAAGATGGATACATTGATGTTAAAATGAATTTCACCTTACATTACAAGACTTGATTTCCAGTTGAAATTGGATTTCTTGCAAATGATGCTACTCCGAGAACAAAAGGATTTGCACTCAGATATAGAAGTCTTGCATTTGATGATTCCATTTCAGTTGGATATACTAAAAGCGAAACTGCTAACTTGTTAAATGTTTCCAGACCGACTCTTAACAAGAATCTTACTCTTTTAAATGCTAACTCTTTAATGGACTATTTCATCAAGTTAAATGAAGTTATCTACTTAGATGAAAAGAAAATGAAGGAAGCGAAAGAACTTTCAGTTAAAGCAGACAAAGAATCCAAATTAGCAAAGCAGATTAATTGGTTCCTCAACAAGAAGATCTACACTCATAAGAAAGCTAACAGCATCTTCAATATGATTATTTCTGGAACCTTAGACATTCAAACATACAAACAAGTAAATGAAGCAAGTAATAGTAGATATTCCTTTGGAAATTAGTGATGAGCAATGACCGTTACTAATCTTCCTAACCAAGTTATCAGCAGATGGCAGAGAATACACTGGTTATAAAGAACTCTCAGACTTCGGAGTTGATTTAGATGCATTTCTCAAAATAACTGGCTCTAAAGTCAATTCAAGAGGTGCAATTAAAGTAGATGTGAAGAAGACCTCCCACATCATTTTTGAGGGATTAGAGAAAGAACGGTACATCTTGGATACCGATATATTTGAATTTGAATTTAACGTATTACAAGCCTTTAAAGACAGAGATCCGGTGTGATTTACTCCTTATGAGGATTTAATGGAGTACGATGAAGATATGTTCAAGCAACTTCCTGAACAACTACAGAAATGGTTCTTAAAGAAGCTTAAAGCTGGAATCCTTTCATCAGCTCAAGGCTTACTGGACAACACTTATCGGAAGTATGTAATAGAGGGAAAACCTCTTCCTTTTAAATAAGATTTCCTTATATGCGACCGATTATCTCTTTTAAATGGTACAACCTTGAGAATCAGCCATTTAAAAGATAGGTTCAAGTGCAAAATGGATTAAACGAAAAAAGGGAGCCTTTCGGCTCCCTATCCAACTTCGTCTAGCAGCTGCAGAGTTTCTTCAACCTCTTTCCTTTGAGCAGCACTTGCGTACTGTCTGAAGGTATCAAGATCAGTGATAACGAGATCACCGAAACGAGTTACTTTAAGGTTTTCAGGCATTTCTGCATCAATAAAGCCAAGTAAAAGCTCTTTCTTGCCCACACCTTCATTTCCAATGCGGAAGAATGGATTCTTCTTAGTGAAGTTAGGATCGTATAGAATGTACCTCATAGCTCTTAGAAGTTAATAGGGTACAACTTCACAACGATCTCATCCAGATTGCCGTTCCTGCCCATCTTAGCATAGGTCTTGCCATCCGTTAGCATTGATGCATTCTTTTGACGGTCTGCAATCAACTGGAATGAACAGAGGATCTTCGCAAAGATGCCGTCTGCCGATTCGGCATCCGCAGTGTAATTAAACGATTTGGGGAGCAGAATGCGTTCAGCAACTGTCCAGCCTTTGGTGGTGTTCCACCTTTGAGTTAGCATAAATTTGCTCATAACAAGAAATAAATTAAATTAAACATACTGGATTTCTCCAGATAAGTCAACTTGACTTATTTCTCTGGTTTTTGGGCTGGGCTGTTTACCATACTCCTGACATTGTTACGCTTTTCAAAGAACTCAAAAGTTGGACTGCAAATATACAAAAAAAAGAGGAACATTGTCCTCTTTCTTCTAAATATTTTGAACAGCCTTAAATACTGTCTTGTCTACTAGTTTGGAGTAGTGCTGTGTTTGCTTGATGTTAGAATGTCCAAGCATCTTCGCTACAACCTCAATAGAAACTCCTTTGTTGAGCATATAAGTAGCAAATGTATGCCTACCTATATGAGTGTGCATTGGCTTCGTTATACCGCACAAATCGGCTATTTCCTTGAGGTATGAGTTGTACTTCTGATTAGAGAGAACTGGTAATTCAAAGTCATACTTCTTGATGATCTCAACAGCTTCATCAATTAAGACAGTTAAATAAGATATTCCAGTCTTTACCCTGCACTTCTTGATGAAGATTTGTTCTCCATTGAATTGGAAATCTTCTTTGGTTAATTGAGCCATATCAGCATAAGCAAGTCCGGTGAAGCATTGGAAAAGGAATAAATCCCTCACCTTCTCCAACCTTCCATTAAAGGACTTGCTTTTAATGGCTTGTATTTCATCTAAAGTAAGATACTCCACTTCCTTAGTTCTCTTGGAAATCTTAATGCTGTTAAATGGATTGATCTTGAGCTTACCATTATCCAGAGCATAGGTTATGATAGTCTTCAACTTGACCATCATAGCAGCTGATGTGGTAGACTCATACTTCCGATTCAGTTCAGCATAGAAATTGGCTATAACTCCGTTTGTAATCTCATTTACTTGCTTGGTACTTGAGATACTTCCATAGAACAGATCTCTGACTATCTCATACTTCCTATAGACAGCAGCAGTTAAGTTAACTCCAACTCTCTTCTTGAGAATCTTGAGATATTCAGTAAAGAGATCATCTATAGTATAGCTGTTAGTACAGCCATTCTGGATATAGTCCTTCAAACTGATTGCTGTTACTGGAATATCGTTCTTGACTAATTCCGTTTGAGCAACAACAACCTTCTGATAGATTTGCTCCAGATACTCCTTCATAGGATTCATCTTCTTAGATGCTACAAGCTTCTGGAAGGACTTAGGATCCTCCTTCATAGGCAGAGTAAGATAAGTTCTCTTGCCATTAATGATGATGGACATTTCTACTGGAGCTTTTCCAGCTTTGGTGACTTTGCTCTGTCTGCAAACAAAGCCGATGTTGAAAGTAGTACGCATTAGTTTATGTGCTTCTTAATCTCTTCTTCTAAAAATAACTTGAGTGGTTCCTTCTTGGAATCTTCTTTAAAGGTTCTGTAGTCCCAGCTGAAGCCGAGGGATTTAACAACTCGTTTATCACCTTCGTAATAGGAAATCTCTACTGGAGACTTCATATCTTGTCTTCGTTTGGACTTTCTACACCAGAGTTTGTATTCTTTGCCATCAAAGAACCATTCTGGCTTGGGTTTGTTCTCAATGTAGGGTTGAAATTCTTTTGATACGGTTTCTACCATTTCATCTGAAAGTTTAAATCATTCCAGCTTCTGTTCAAATCCACTAAAACGGTTGTGGTAATCAGACTCATCATCTACAGTGCCTTCTTTAACACCTAGAAGTACAGCAGATGGGTTGTGGGTAGCATAAGATTCCATACGAGATTTGATACTCGTTGTGAATCCGACTTTGTATCAGTCTTCGGTTTTGATAAAATACAGCATAATCAATCGCTTTTAAAGGTTAATAACTAATTCATTTTCTTTTAGTTAAATATACTTTTGCGACTGATTGTCAACCACTTTTTCAAATGGTCGCAAATTAGAGCTGTTTTAGGAGGTATATAAAACAAGAAACCACCTCCAGAATGCTCTAGAAGTGGTTTCTGCGGTGCGGACGAGGCTCGAACTCGCGACCAGATCCGCTATGTGTCAATCACTTCCAGAGAGTCAAACAACTCCAGTCGCAAATAGTGCATTTCTGCTTGCTTCCGCAAAGATAAAAAAAGTTGAAAAAAGTTCAAATATTTGTTAAAAAAATTTGCATATAACAAAAATGTTTCTTACCTTTGTAATGAGATAAATAGAGCCAATTCTGGCTATATAAGTTTAACCCTTAAATACTACTGATATGAACTACAAAGTCACTTCTGACGGTAGTTTGCTATTCCTTATGGATGAGAACTACCATATAGATTACATAATAGATGTTGAAAACGAAACCCTTGTTATTACGAAGAAAGATGAAAACAGACAGCCAATCTCTTAACCAACTAACAGACATATTCCTCCAGCGATGAGGAATCAAACTGAACACTTATAAAGATGAGTTCCATAGAACGGATATGTGATTTGAATGGAATGGAACTACAAAAGATGTTGAGGTAAAACGTAGAAGATTTAACAGCAGTAAATACCCAACAACAATCGTTAATGAAGACAAGTTCAAAGAGCTTCTAAAGAACAAAGCTTGCTTAGTTGTGATGTTTGATGATTGCTGATTTGTTTGCAAGAATGTAGCTAAGGCTTACTTGAAGACTACCCCAATGTATGCTAGACATACAACAGACTTTGGTGGTAATTGGGAATGAGCAAATAAAGTTGAATTGGATTTAACCAAGTTTACAAGATATGAGTACGAATAATGAAATACTGATTAAATGACTTCCTTACTTTAAAGAGTTGTTTGTTAAGTTTGGAGTCAACGAGGATTGTCAGCAGATGATCTTCGTTGATTTCCTTTTATATGATAATGCTAAATTAAATGAATTAAACACTTCCGGTGAGTTGAAGTATTGAATAGTTAGATTTATTAAGAACTACTGATTCTCTAAAACATCAAGATACTACGCAATGTATGAAAAATATTACGAACACCATTCAGAACTCCCAGAAGATTAATATCAACGAACTTCTAGAAGAGTACGATTTAGATTTTTCGTTGTTTACAGATTTAGATGATAGGTTGTTGAATATAGCAGATGAATGAAAGGAGTTAACGTTACCTGAAAGACTTGTAATGATTCTCTATGCGGAATTTGGATCCTTACGCAAAGTTGGTTCATTACTAGGTGTTTCCCATTCAACTGTTAATAACTACATTAACGAAATACGAAACAAATTATGTTAAATATCTTTTTTATTGCTGTCGTTCTGGTTTTCGGAATCGACCTATCTGGCGTTGTAGATAGTCTAAGTGAATGGCTTTGAAAGAAGATGTATAAGAAAGTTCCTTATAATGGATGAAGAATACCTAAACCTTTTAGCTGTTCGCTATGTTCAACCTTTTGAGTTGGACTTATCTACTTACTTGTAACCCATACATTTAGTTGGTTTATGCTTTTATATGTTGCTTTATTGGCATTTATGACACCAGTAATAGCAGATGTGTTGATATTAGTCAAAGACACTTGTATTTGACTTACAGATAAATTACAAAAACTACTTAAATAACTTTTATATTTTATGGAAAGATTAACAACAGAAGAATTCAAGTTTTTAGAATTTTATGAGAATCGGATAAACTCAGCTCACATTTCCTCATATGCTAAGTCAATGCCTAGTGGAGTTGTTCATAGAATGAGAGAAATCTACTCTAGATTAATTGGACAATGATACCAGATGAATGAAAACTGTGGAAGCTGTGTTTTAACACTATTAAGAAAACTTTACACACCTTATTATGAGTACAAACAAACAATCGAAGGGAACTCCGCTAGATGCTCAACTGAGAGTGAACAAGATAATGGAACTTCTAGCGGAGGGAAAGAACAGACAGCAGATTCAGGATCAAATAATTAAAGAGTTTGGAATCTCTCAATCTACCTTAAATGCTGACTTTGTAAAAGCTCTTAATGAACTTAAAAAGAACCAAGAGCCTTTTACAACCGAAATCAAAGCAGTTATTGCAGATAGATATGAGATTCTTTGAAATAAAGCTATTGAGAAAGGAGATTTAAAGACTGCTACGGCTGTTCTAAAACAAGAATCTGACTTATTTGGTTTAAATGTTCAAAAGCAAGACGTAGAAGTATCTACTGGTGAATTTGTAGTTGAATTTAACTAATGAAAGTCAGATATCCGAAATTAAAGATATGGCAGCAAGAAGCATATAACTACATTGCAGATTCTCCAAATCAAGGAAAGACTCTAGTAATCAAATCTAAGAGACAAGTTGGTAAAAACTTTCTTGGAACAGCAGTCTTATTGAATTATTGCTCTATGGGCAAAATAAATGCTATTCTAGAGCCTTCTTTGAACCAATGTAGAAGAGTGTTCAAACAGATAACGAAAGCTCTTTCAAGGTCTGGTTTACTTGCTTCTTGTAATGCATCAACTCTAACGATAGAATTTAAGAATGGAGCTGAAATACTATTCAAATCAGCTGCACAAGGAGAGAATCTTAGAGGTGATACTATTACTGGAATCTTGATTATAGATGAAGCTGCCTTTATACCAGATGAGATCATTGAGACTATCTTACCTACTATAGATGCTAATAATGCTAACCTGATGATAATTTCAACACCGTTGTTTACATCAGGTTATTTCTATGAGGAATATATGAGTAGGGGAGAAAACAAATTAGTCTTGAATTGGAACAATTATGACACTTCAGAGTTCTTATCTGCGACTAGATTAGAAGAATATAGACAAAAGCTATCTCCAAACAAATTCAAGAGTGAATATCTTGGACAGTTCATTACTGAGAACGGTCTGTTATTCAATAACTTAGAGAATTGTATTGGTGAACCCTCCAGTAAATCTAAAGTTTACATTGGAATTGACTTTGCTTCAGGTTCAGGTTCCGACTACACCGCTATATGCGGAATTAACGAGAATGGACAGCAAGTCTTCATTAAAAGGGTTAAAGATATGCCACCAACTCAGCAAGTAGAGTGGTTAGCTAACATCATTAATAGCTATAACACTGTGAAAATCCTTGCTGAAAAGAATTCAATCGGTGCTGTCTATATAGATATGCTTAAAAAGAAGATTAAATGCCCAATAACCAATTGAACAACTACTAATGCATCTAAAAAGGACTTAGTAACTAATCTTCAATTGGCTTTGGAGAATAAACAAATAACCATTCTTAGTGATGATTATATGCTTGATGAGCTGAGAAAATATCAAGCAGACGTAAATCTCAGAACCAATGTGGTAACTTATAACGCATCAGTTGGTAATGATGATCAGGTAATTGCGTTAATGCTTGCTTGAAAGGCATATAAAGGAACACTAGGAAACTATAATATCAGTGTTGTATAATGAAATGAGAGGAAATTACAGTTAACAAGTATTACGAAATACTGGAAATCTTACGAGAAGATGTTGGTGATGCACTTGAATTAAATGCTAGACTAATTGATTGTATCTGAGGTATTGATTCTGCAGACATTCCAGTAATTAGATTTAGTTGGTATTTAGATGAACTAAAGTTCCTTCAAGAGCCATATGAGCCAAAACTGCCAAAAAAGGAATACCAAATAAAAGACAAGGTGTTTAAACCAGTTCTGGACGTTTCAAAAATAACTACTGCTCAATATATTGACTTCCAAGAGTTGATTAAACGGAATGACCACAAACTTCTTTTAAATGTTTTGTTTATTGAGGACGGTAAGGAATATGGGGAAGTTGATAATTCCGATTTACTTTGAGAAAACCTTACTTTAGATGCTTATTCTGACGTATTGTTTTTTTTTCAACGGCTATTACTGGACTTAATGAAGGATACCCTCAACTCTTCCAAAAAGATTCTCAAGAAGGAGTACAGAAAGGAGAAGGATCCACAGAAGAAACAAGAACTGATGGATCAAATGGTGAAGATTCACCTAACTCTTTTGGAGCTAAATGAGAATGGATTAGCTGAGTAAGTTCAGTAAGCAAAGAGCTTGGAATCAGTTGATTTGAAACATATAAGGTAAAAGCAATGGTATTCTTGAATGTTATATGCTTCTTAATTGATAAATCCAACGAAGAAAAGAGACAAATAGAACAGTGAAAACGTAAGCACTAATGGAACAAGACGATATTCTATTACATATATTACAGTTATATGGAAATCAAATAATTGACTCTTATAGACGGAAACTTTATGAAGGCGGTTCAAACGCATCTGGTTTGCTCGGCAACTCACTATCTACTACAGTTTATGCTGAAGATGGCATCTATGAAGTGATCTTAAACATTCAAGACTACTGAAAATATCTTGAATATGGTAGATTACCGGGTTCTTTCCCTAACATAGATGCCATAAAGAAGTGAATCCAAATCAAACCTATTACACCAACAATGTATAACGGAAAGATGCCTACTTTGGATCAACTAACCTTCCTGATTTCTAGAAAGATTGCAGAAAAAGGGATAGAACCTAGATACTATCTCAACAACACACTAGATGAGATTGATTTAACTCCTTTAGAAGAAGGTATAACCAAATCTCTTGAAAATAAATTAGATAACGAATTAAGACAAATTTAATATGCAACTAGATACTCAAGGAAATTTAACTGCAAATGCTGCAGGTACACTTTATACCGATATAAATGCGATAGTTGTTCCTGCAACACCAAATGCGGATCCAACTCTACCGTTTAGACACAGAGACGTTAGGGTTTATTCATCTAATATAGACGGAAGCATAACTCCTAGTATTACTGGTGATGTTAGCGGAACATTCAGTTGATATACTTACAACAATGGCGATTACCTAATCTTTAGTCCAACAGATAATAATACTGGAAACACTCTTACTGGTGTTATTACTCTTAGTGCGGTTGATACCAATGGAGATCCACTAACAACGTCTTACACAGTAACTCAAAGACCATATAATACATTAGTTACTTGAAGTCCTCGGTGTGAATCTCCTTCTAATCCATATTTAATTGGCAATAATACAGACGAAGCAACTTTCCATTTAATATGTGAAGGAATTACAGACATTGGCGGAATTGTACCACATAGTATTTTCACTCATAACACTTTTCTTGATACGTATTATGTAAGCAACACCTTTACTAAGCAAGATAACGACCACTACACAGTTGTAATAAGAACAAATCGTAATAATACATACACTCGGTCTGACTACGTAGATCTTCGTTTTACAAGCCTTGAAACAGAGTTTGGCAGAAACCCTTGGGAAAATTATATATTAGGAGAAGCGTCTATAAATACTGTAGCTAAGGCAGGAAGGCCTGGTTATATCAGTCTATCTCCAGATACTATGACGGTTGGTGGTGAACCTGGAGTAGCAACTTTTAGTTATTCTGGTGACAGTTATATGACTTTACCATTAACCGTCACTCACAGTGGTGATATGAACATTACCAACTTTGCTTATGATGGCTCAACAATTACTGTAACGTATGGAGAGAACTCTTCTTTGATTGATAGATCAGAAACGATAACTGTTTCTGGAAAGGATTATCAGGGACTCACTGTCGCAGACAGCACAACAATAACTCAAAAGGTTTTAACATATCTTCGTTTTACTAACCCCCAACAGACGATTTATCAAGCACAGACGAGTGTGACGTTTGATATTAGTGATGTAAACGTATCTAATTTACAAGTGTCTTATTCTGGAAATGTTGGAATTAGTAATTATGTACTGACACCCACTGCTGGGGGACACACATTAACGTTAAGAACGTCGGCTAATAACACAAGATGACTTAAACGTAGTACGATAACGGTCAGTGCAACTAATTTTTACGGAGCAACTATATCAGCTACCGCCACTCTCGATCAACTAGGTTTAGATGGGTTGATAACACTTGATCCGGCAACCAGAACGATTCCAAAAACTGGTTCAACGTTCGTAATAGGAGTTGGTATTGAAGGAATATACAGTACAACCCTAAATGCTTCATACTCTGGTAATATTGCATTTACTGGATTGAGGTGAAATGATGATAAGACACAGTTAACTATAGCTTATAATACTAACCAAGGCTCTTCAGATCTTACTGGAAGTGTTAGCGTATCTGGTTTGGATTTTAATGGGAATACCATTACGGCAACTTGCAATGTAACTCAAGTAACAGAAGATAGCTCATTAACTATCACTCCAAATCAGCAAGTTGTTGACACTACAGAATCTACTACTGCTACGTTTACCATTGATTCACAATATGCAACTATAGGAAATATTAGCTTTAGTGGTGATAGCACTAACGTTCATAGCTATAACTTACAAGGAAATACACTCACTCTAAACTTAGGAACAATTACTATTCCTGCGGAAGAAATTGTTTATGTTACTGTTAGTGGTTATGATCTTAGCGGTGCTGAAATAACAGATACTGCAACTTTACGTATTTGGGGTTTGGATGGCTACTTCACAATTAATGGGCCCGATGATATCGGATGAAGAAAGTCTAAAGCTGCTGGTTATGCTGATTATGTAGTGTCTTCGTTCGGTATATCCAATAATACAATAACAACAAGTGTTGATCAATCTTGGGCAACAATTGGAACGGATCCTTTTAATAATCAGTCTGCAATAGTATATTCGGCTTATAGTGGAACGCCAACTACTTGAGATGCTAACAGACAATGTGTTTGAACATTATCGGGTGTTGATTATAAAGGAAACACAATTACTGAAACTAGGACGTTAATACAGTACGCTCTAGATGCAGAGATGAGCATAAGTCCTACAACGGCAACTATTGAATATAATGGGTATATTGACGTAGACGTTACTTTAGTTGGGCCAGCTCAAATACCAAGTCTTATTTTTACTGTAGCTTTAGGAAGTTTTACTTACACCTGATTAAATGAATGAGGTACTGGAACAACTAGGACAAATACTGTGAGAATAACACCTCCTGTGAATACTTCTCCAAACGCAAGACAGTTTAGTATTACGTTCAAATCAATACCTTTGTATTCTAGTGGATCAACTATTTGGAGATACCTTAATGTAACACAAGAAGGTAAGCCAGCAACAATTACCATTACTCCTGCTACAAGTACTGTTAACAAAGACGCTGGTTCAATAGTTTACGATATTGTAGCAGACGGTGTCAGTTATTCTTCATTGCAGAGAACGTATTCTGCTGCAGATAGAATGATTTCTTCTGCTGAATTTAATTCAGATAAGACTCAATTAATTGTTGTTTATAATGCTAGTGATATAGTAGCCAATAGAACAGCAACAATCTCGGTTTATAGTGACGAGTTGGGTGATAGAATTACTGGACAAGCTACGATCACTCAAACCGGTATTGATCCAGTATTAACGGCATACGATTTGGCCATTAGATGGAATCAACCTTCTGCAACGAATTTTGTTACTACAAAAGGTGTTGATAACTTATCGGTATCGTTTGTGGGCAATGCAAACATTAATACTTCTTATTTTGTTCCTGCTACTGGTGGCCAGAATTTAACCATTGTTACTTATGATAACGATACAAACTCCAATCTTACTTGTGTTGCTACTATTACTGGTACAGTAACAGAGGGACAATATGAAGGGGAAACTAGAACGACTACTTTTAATATTACAAAGTATGGAAAGGAGTCGGTAACTCTAGTACCATCTTCTAGAGTACTTGATTATGGCGAGAATACAACCACATACACTGTTACTGCAGTAAACGTAAACAATTTGCAGGTAAACGTCTCTGGAGACACCTCTTTCATTACAGACAGATCTCTAGTTGGCTCATTGTTAACTATTACTACAGCAGACTTTGCTGCTAAGACAGCTAAAACCGCAACAATTACAGTTAGTGGTACTGGATTCTCTGGAACAGTCTCTGGATCTGCTACATTAACCAAGTATGGCCCAGACGGAACAATTGAAACTAATACGGATACTTTAACGTTCCCAAGATCAGCCTACTCAAAGTTTGTTGTCGTTAACGCCGACGGAATTACAAATGCATTAACTGTGGCTTACAATGGCACCTTTAGTCCGTCTAACATTGAACTTAGTGGCACTACCCTTACAGTATCTCTTAATACTAATACAACAGAAAGTGATTTAACTGGTAGTATTACGTTGACTGGTACTGATTATAAAGGGAACACCATAACTAAGACAATAAGTGTTGTTCAGAAGCCATATGATTCGTTCATTCAGTTAACTCCTTCATCCAAAACCGTTAATAAGAATGCTGGATCTACAACTTACACAATAGAATCAGACTCTGTAGATCTTAATACTCTAAGAATCAGTTATACTGGAGACTCTATTACAAACGCTACGGTAAACGGAAATACAGTCACTGTTACATACAGAGAAAATACAGCAGTTGCTACTAAAAACAATACAATAACAGCCACCGTTACCGATATCTATAGTAGTTCAATATCTGCGGATGCTGTTTTACTGCAGACTGGTGTTGATCCAACAATGTCAGTAAACAACATTAGCATACTTTCTACTCAAGCAAATGCTACTGCTTTTGTTTCTACAAACGGTATCGGAACTCCGATGGTCGTTTGGTTTAGTGGAAATGTTAATGTAACAGAACATTCAATATCTTCAACTTCTGGAGGTTTCAACATTAACATTGTAACGGCTGATAACCTTACTAATGACGTATTAACAAGTACAGCAACTGTTATTGCCACTGTAACCGAAGGTCAATATGCAGGAGAAACCAGAACAACAACGTTCACTATTACAAAGTTTGGACTTGAGGGAATTATAACAATAGATCCATCAACGTTAACTGTTAGAAAGGCTGGAGAAGTGGTAGAGTTTGATGTAGCATTGGGCAATATGCAAGACAACACAGTAACTGCATCTACCGGTACATTTAACTCAGATAAAACCAAGTTAACTGTCAATGTTCTTCAGAATACCTCTTCTACCGATAGAACGATTAATGTGGTAGTTAGTGGAACTGATAACAACGGTAATACTAAGTCTGCAACGGCAGTAATTACTCAGTACGGAATTGATCCTTATATAAATATCAGTCCAGCAAGTAGAACTTTACGTTCAGATACTGCAAATACAACCTATTCTATAACTACTTATAAGGTTAGTTCATTAGAGTTTGACTTTACTGGTGCGGTTAATGTAGTTGATTATAGCTATGAAGGATCAACGTTGTATGTTTCTACAGCGGATAACCTTGACCAGTTCCAGCAAATGACTATCATTACTGTTACTGGTGTAGATGAGCTTGGAGCAACAGTATCTGCTACAGCAAGATTAATTAAAGCAGGACTTGGCGGAGGAATCTTGGTCGATTCTGATTATACAATACCATCTAATGCAGGAGCTCTTGCAATTGAGTATAGTTTAGAGGAAGTTGATCCAGATTCTATTATAGTGGCCACATCGGGCGATATTTTAATTACTCATATAATTCTTAATAGAAACGATAAGTTTGCATTAATCAGATATGAGTCAAATCGTTCTAGCGATCCAATTACTGGAAAAATATTCATCTCTGGTGTTGGTGAAGACGGGCAAACAAAGCTTTCTACAATTGATTTAACTCAGCTTGGAAGCAATTATATGCTTAAGATAACTCCGACCAGTTCAAGCAAAACATATAGTATAACGAACCACTCAGCAGATGTTGAGTTAGTTGGAATTGAGTCTACAACTTTTGAATATGGAGGTTCATTAGTCCCTTCTAGCTGTACTTTTGAAAGAAGTACTTCTAGCACCGGCACTATAAGTGCGACCTTCAGTGTAAATGACACTGATGAATACAAACACCTTTATATGACCATTAATGGAATAACAACAGGTGGTTCTAACATAACTTCTAGTGCAGTAATGAATCAAGAACCGAATCTTTCAAGTGGGCCATACATTTTTATGCTGCAGCCAGCTTCTCAAGCAGTTAAAGTTGTTGAAGCATCTCAAAATACAGTGTCTTATACGATTAATTCCATTAAGGGATACGATCAAGTTGATTATAGTATTACCGGGTTCATTCTAAGTGGCAGATGAGGTACTAGACCGTATGCAGATGGAAAGAGAGTGGTTGTTCCTTTGAATACTCATTCTGAAGAGAGAGAGGTTAGGGTTATTTACACTCAAGATGTAAGTCTAAAGACTCTTGAACCAAGAATCATTCAGCAAGAGGGTGTTGAACCAGAAGTAAATCCTATTTGGAAAGAATTTTCAACTACTGCTGATGTTAATGATTTTGTTGAGTATCATATCAAACTTGGTTCGGACATAATCTATGCTGGAAAAGCGTATAAGTATCCAGATGCTTCTGAGGTTGCTTGGTCTATCAATGATGCAGTATCTAACTATCTTGGAAACGGACTTTCTTTTGTAGAAGGAATACAACAAATTCCAGACTACTCAAAGGACTTCTATATGGAAGACAATATAGGTAACAAGTACGTTGAGACCTTTTATAACTCTTGAGCATATGAGGATACTGATTACTGGCTATCTGATCCTATTGATAATAGAGTTGATCCAAGACAATGGTTGCCAGTCAGCTTCTTATCAACCAATTATGAGATGATAACTGTTGGTGGCAGATCGTATGCTGCTTTTAAAGAGAATGACGGTTGGACAGTAATGACAAGACTAAGAAACCACATTTTGAATTGCAACGATGTGATTGCACTTGGAGAAGATGGAACAAGAATGAATTATAGATTCGATAAGGGCGATTATGTTCTCTATTATTCAAATGCTTATGGTGGATGGGATTCTTTACTATGTAACGGAACGTCTAAAAAGACAGATAATATTGAGCATCTAACCTATAGAAGAAAATCTAGAAATCAAGCTGACTTCAGTAAGATTAATTACCAAAATAACATTACTCCAACTTGGTCTTTGAAGACTGGAATTACAGTAGATGGACAGAAGATGTATCACTTACTTGAATCTACTATGGTTTATTTGCACAACCTTGAAACAGACGAAATCGTTCCAGTTGTGATAACCAATTCAAACTGTGAGTACTTGAATTACACCAATAACGGTAAGAGACCTTACTTCTACGATATTACAGTTGAAGAATCTAATCAAAAACTACGCAAATAATGAAGGATATTAGACTTTATATTGCAAATAAACTTGTTGATTGTACGGATGGAATAAGTCTTCCAATTACTTATCAGTTGGAAGACTTTTCCAACCCTACATTAGTTAAGAATAGCTTCTCAAAAACGATTGCTATTCCCGGTACTAAAAACAATAATAAGATATTTGGAGAAATCTACAAGCTGGACAGAATGCAGCATTACGAAGAGTGAACTGGCAATCCAGAACTAAACGGAATCAACTTTGATCCTTCCAAACGAGTAGAGTTCCAAATTTACAAAGATGCAGACTTAGTTGAGTCTGGTTATATGCAATTAAATGACATCTCTATACAAGAGAACAACGTAACGTATAATATCACTTTATATGGTGGTATTGGAGATTTCTTCTACGGTTTAAAGTATAAAGAAGACGGAACTGCAAAGTCATTAGCCGATATTAGATACTTTATTGAGGACGATCAAGGTAACGTACTTGATGAATCTGAGGAAATGAACTTTGAAGTCAATAAAGACCTCATTTACGAAGCATATACTAAGGATTATACGCAAGAAGGAAATGAACTACTTGATACTATAACCTTTATACCTTCTTATAATGGAATCTATGATGATTTTGATTCTTCAAAGTGCTTAATCAATACCAATGAAATCTCAACCGAAGTGTTCCCAACATCTAAAGAAGAGGATGGCACAACTTACACAACTCTTAATGGATTTGGGTTAGCCAGCTTGGAAAAAGATTGTACTGAATGGGAAACAAGAGACCTTAGAAGCTATTATCAAAGACCAGCAATTAAAGTAAGTAAGTTAATTGAATCCATTTGTAGAGAAGAAAACTCTGGGTATAACGTTACTTATGACGAAACGTTCTTCAATGATCACAATCCTTATTGGTCTAAAACCTTTGTAGCACTTCCTCTACTTACTTCTAACGAGAACATAACAGACGAAGATATTGGGGAATTAACCAACATCTCTCAGTTCAACACAGAATCATATCAATTTGCTCAAATAACACCTTCGACTTCAAGAAATGGTGCATTGGGTAGAATTATAGCCGACATTCCAAACACCACTGTTGATGAAAATGGTGTTATTACTGTTACTGACTGGAATGAATCAACGAGATTAAATCTATCAGTATCTTACAGAATGTGGTGCCATTTAAACAGCTTACCTCGACAGAATCCCGGATCAGATGAGATGTTCTTCTCAATTGGTAGAATTGGTGGTAGTGGATTCTTTATGTATCGCCAAGTTTATTCCAATTACTTAGCTATTATTGATGTTGAAACTGGTCAAGCTGCTGGTTGGTCTCAGGTAGAGCAAATAGATGATCATTATTGGGGACAATACACTCCTGCAATACAACCTTTTGATGGTGCTACTGTTGTAAGACGTTCTGGACGTTTAAAGAAAGCTGCCACTGGTAATACTGACTACTACTTCCAAACTGATAGCGGTAGTGAAAATGAATTTACTTTGAAGATTGCAAACTGCAAAGTTCCAAGAAGATTCTCTATTTTCTTGATTACTAGAATTAACATTGCATCAAGTAACCCAGCATTGGTAAGCGATGAAAAGTATTACGTTTCATCTAGTTGGGGTTTTAACAACAATGCTATGACTGATTATTGGGGTGAAAACGTAATTACAGCTGGTGTGGCTAAATTAACCAATTACGAATCATATGGAAACAGCTTGAACTTTGAAAAGAGGACTGTTCTTAAAACCGATAAGACTCCAGCTGACTTCTTACTTGATTACACTAAGTTATTTGGTCTGTACTTTATAAAAGATAGATACGAAAAGACGATTCACATTTGTACCAGAAATACTTTCTTCAATGGTGTGATGAACAACTGAGATAAGCGAATAGATTACTCAAAAGATATGACGGTTACACCAATCTTGTTTGATAAGAAGTATTATCTGATGCAATTGGATACTCCAGAGACTAAAGATGCTTTGAAGTACAAGTCACAGTACACTCAACAGTACGGACAGCAACGTTTATCTACTGGATACAACTTTAACTATGATTCGGACAATTTCTATGATGAAAATATTTATCAACAGATAGTTCCAACAATTGATTCAGATAGATTGTTTAGAAATTTCTATGATTCACAAGGAAATCCAGTACCATCTTGATTAGTTGATAATGCTTCCTACGAACTGTTTAATGGAACAGAATCAACGTCAATTGACTTATATGGAAGAAATCTAATTGATAGTTCCAGAACAGTTGAGTGGAATGGTAAAGGAGCTGATTTCTGAGCTAAATCTTCATTCTTTAGTCTGGATTCAGATGATAAGAATCTAGTTGAAATTGAATCTGCGTTACTGATGTGAAACGGCATTCATCCTTTAGTTGCTTCCGATGGATCCACAGTTCCTTTCTGGATTACTGATAATATTCCAGAGATGGATGAATTAAATGATGGTGATCCTTGCTACATCTACACTGAAAGTGAGTATGATGCAGATGATAACAGAATAGCTAGAAGGATTACAGCTCTTCCTAAGTACATTAACTGTACGATTGACCAATGGAATAACGTTGCTTACTCTTTGGACTTTGGACTACCTAAAGAGATTTATATGGGTAACGTTAACTATACCGAAGATGCTACTATATATGCTAATTTCTGGAAGAAGTTCTACAACGATCAGTTTAACATAGATACCAAGAAAGTTACTTGCTTCGTTAAGTTGGATAATATGAATCAAGACTTCTTGAGGGAGTTCTATTTCTTTGATAATGCTATCTGAGTCCTAAATAAAGTTGATAGTTACGATGTTAACAGTGATGCTACTGTTAGATGCGAGTTTATCAAGGTTCAAGATGTTAATAATTACACTAATGGAGTAACTACATTCTAGAAATGGCAGAGGAAATAGTAAGAATAATTAAAGTAGATACCAAGAATAGTGGAAAGTCTATTAAGGATCTACGAGATGAAATTAAATCACTCAGACAAGAGTTAGAAAAGACTGAAGTGGGTTCTAAAGAGTTTGAGTCAACCTTAAAACAGTTGACTCAGACTCAAAAGAGCTACAATGAAGTACAACAGCAAATAAGAGATTTATCAAGGACTAATCAGCAGGATATGGTTAAGTTTGCCAGTTTCGCAAAGAATCTTGGCAAGTCGTATTCTGCTTTAAATGCTGCTATTGGTTTATTTGCTGATAAAAATGAAGATGTTCAGAAAGCAATGCTGAAAGTCCAGAGAACCATTCAATTAATTCAAGGATTAGATGGTGTTACTGGACTTATAAGGGATATCCCCAAAGTTGTTGCTGGATTTAAGAGTTGAATTCAGGCTCTAAATCCTCTTGAAAGACAGATTGATAGAATTGCAAAAGGCATTAACGGAATTGATCCAGCAAAGGTTAGAGCAATTAATGAAGCTAACAGAGCTGGAGGACAAGGTGCTGCTAACGTAGCGGCATCTGCTGCTGGCAACATCAACGTTGATATTGATGCAGACACTCAAGCTTTAAAACAGCAAGAGCAAGTAATTGTACCGCTTAACGAGCAATGAGAAGGATATAATAAGGAACTCATTGCTGCAAAACAAACAATGAAGCAGTGAACTCCTGAAATGTCTCGTTTATCTGATATATTTGAAGAGTATAATAAGCATACCACTCAAGCTAAAGTGGATATGACTGAACTCAACAGTGCTATATCAGAGTTACTAAATGGCGATCCAGCTAAAATGCATAAATTCTTGCAGGACGTTACTTTAGATGTTGATGCTCTCGATGCTACAGCAAAGAAGTTTGGGTGAACAAACGATGCTCTCATTGAAGGGTTAAAGAATCTGGAGGAAGGTCTTGGTGATGATAGTGATGCAATAAAACAAATAGAAGCTGATCTAAAAGCAGTAGAAGCTGCTTCAAAAACTACAGCTACTGGATTTAAGAAGCTTGGTACTGCGATGAAGTCTGTATTTGCAACTGTTGGATGGACTTTATTGATTACCGCACTTGTTACAGCTGCGTTAAAGCTTTGAGATTATATTAAGAATCTAAAAACAGCTGCTGATGAAGTAAGAGAATTAAATAAAGAAATCTCTGAAGGAACAAATCAAGCTGCATCTAAACAAATAGTTGTTTTAAAAGAGCTATCTCTTGCTTATAGTAAGTTAGGCGATTCTGCAGAAAAGAAAAAAGAGTTCTTAGAGAAGTACTCAGATAAAATCAAAGAAACTGGACTCTCAATTGACGATTTAAAGAAGGCAGAAGACGTATTTGTCAACAATACAGACAAGTATGTAAATGCTATAATGGCAAGAGCCAAAGCTCAAGCAGTTGAGAATGCTGCAGTTAAGATTTACGAAGACTATCTTAACGAGAGATATGATTTAGAGCAGAAATTTGAAAAGAATAAAAATAAGGCTGCAGGAACAAATTCAAAAGAAGAGTATATAACTCTTTTAAAAGGAATGGGTATGACTGCTGCACAAGCAGAAGAAGCCTGAAATACAGCAACAAATAAGAGACAGCAAAAGATACTTGATCAAATTGATGCAGCAGACAAGAAAGTTCAAGATCGTCTAAAACAGATGTTTGAAACTGTTGCTGAACTTGAACAAGAGTATGCTGGAATGTTCACTTCAGTTACTTCTAATTCCGGTGGTGCTTCTACTGATTGAGCAAAAGAATATAAAGAAGCCTTAGATGCTCTTAAAAACTATGTTCAGGATTACTTGGATATCTTCAAGGATGCCAGAACAAAGGAGCTTGACGATAACCGCAAAGCTTACGAAGAGAACGTTAAGAACATTAATGAAAACTTCTTAAAGGGTGTTCAAGCAGCTCAGGGTAATGCCAAGAAGCTGATTGAACTTGAAGACGAAAAGAATAAGGCTCTTAAATTTGCTCAACTTGCTTATGAGAGACAAAGACTGGAAATCATTGACAAATACAACGATGAGGTCTTTGAAAAGCAGAAAGCTGAACTTGATAGAGAATATAGCTTACTTGAAAAGCAATTAGAACGTAACAGAAGACTGTACGATACAACTAATCTAAGAGAGCCTAAGCAAGTAAGCTATCAAACCACATATAATCAGAATCCTTTACCACTTGGTCTTGGTAGAAACTGGATGAGTGTTTACCAGACTAAAGATCAGGTTGAACAACAGTATAAGGATCAAGTAAAATACAATGATGAATTCTTAAAGCTTACTCAGGATAGAATCAACAATGAGAATAAACTCTTACAAGACGAAATAGACACTATTACTAAGAAAGCTAAAGTTCTTCAAAAACAGTTAGATTCTACTGACTTAAATGATTTAGAGAAACGTAGAGAGATTGTTGACCAATTAAGAGATATTGACGATACTCTATTCACAAATAAGCAAACAATAGCTGAGAATGAGATAGCACTTGATAATGCAGTTCTTGAAAATCAGCAAGCAAATCTTGATGCTTATTTGGATATGCAAGATAAGAAGAAACAAGCATTAGATGGTGTTCTTGAAGTAGCTTCTACTTCTGCTGGTGCGTTAGCTAATATCTTCAGAATAGAAATGAATAACGATAAGCTATCTGAACAGCAGAGAGAAAGAGCAATGAAGGCTTACAAAGCATTCGCTATCACTCAAGCTATTGCAGATACTTGAAAGGGTGCTAACGAAGCTTATGCTGCTATGGCATCTATACCTTATGTTGGCCCCGCTCTTGGTATTGCTGCATCTGCAGCTGCTGTTATCGCTGGTTTAGCTAACGTAAGAGCAATTATGTCTGAATCTATGTCAAGTACATCTCAAACAGCATCTGTTTCTGCTCCAGCACCTATGGAAACAGCTCCTATTGAGTACACAAGGAATCTGGTTGGAGATAAAGAGCTTGATGAGATCAATCAACCTATTAGATGTTACGTTCTTGAATCTGATATTTCTAAAACTCAAAATAAGGTCAAAGTAACAGAAATGAACGCAACGTTCTAAAAATTTTACAAAAGTCCTTACAGTTATATATTACAGCGAAATTATGAAAAATCTACCCATTTTTTATGCTGAGATCAACAGTGAAGATGAAGGTATTTTTGCTATCTCTTTAGTTGATTTTCCAGCCACTCAAAGAAACTTCGTATGTTTCAATGAGGACAAAGCTGTTCAGTTATTTGCTATTCAAAACGAAGAAGAAAGAGTTGTTTCTGGAGTCGTAATGACTGCTAACACTCCCATCTATCGTAGAGATAAAGACGGTTTTGAGTACTACATTGTATACAAACCGGAAACAATTAAGCTAATGGCTGAAAAGCTTCTTAAAGATAATGCTCAGAATCAAGTGGATTTAATGCACAACGGAGAAATAATCGGTTCGGTTAACCTTGTTGAGCTATTCATTAAAGATTCATCTAAAGGAATCGTTCCAACTTATATGGAAGATGTTCCAGATGGCTCTTTAATGGCCACATATAAAGTAAGAGATGAAGAGATTTGGAAAGCTATCAAATCTGGTGAATTGAATGGATTTTCTTTAGCTGGCTTGTTCTCTATCGAAAAAGAAGATTCTGAAGAAAAAGATTTACAAGAGATTTTATCACAACTTAAAAAATTAAGAAAAATCAAGTAAATGAGTAAGCTTGCTAAAATTCGTTTAGAGCTTTCCCAAATCCTTGCATCTTTCAGTGAACTTAAAACTGACAAAGCTATCCTTTACTGGCCTACCGATGAAGAAATCAAAGAAGGTCTTGAAGTCTATGTCTTAGACGAAAATGGTGATTACGATGTTGCTCCAGATGGTGAGTACATTGATGAAGCTGAAAACACCATTGTTGTAAGAGAGGGTAAAGTCGAATCTATTACTCCTAAAGCCGAAGAGCCAGTTGAGGAACCTGCTGAAGAACCGGTTGCTGAAGATGAACCTATCGCTGCTGAAGAAGAGACTCCTGCTGAAGAAGTGGAGTCTCCTTCAGGCGAAGAGGAACCCGTTCCAGATGCTATTGAGGAAGTTCGCAAAGAAATCAACGAACTCTACGATATCGTAGATGCTCTCGTTAAAAAAGTCGCTGAACTTGATAGTCGTTTAGGTGAATCAAACGAACGTCTTGAAAAGATGAGCAAGATGAGTGCTGCTAATCCAGCGGAAATAGAGATTGAAACAGCGGAATCTACCGCTAAAATAAACAAGAAATTTGATGCTGCATTAGAGGGAATTAAGGCAGCTCGTAAACTTAAAAATGATTAAAAATTATGGCAAATTCTCCTATTATGTCTAGTCTACCTGAGTATGTTGAACAACGTAGACTTCCTTTAATTGCAGAAGCTGTTCTTGGTGGTGATTCTGCAAAATTATTTAACCTTCAGACTGATGTTAAGACCTCTGCTGCTCTTAACCTCTTATCTACAGATGTTGAATTCGGTGATGGTTCCGAATGTGGTTGGGACGAAGCTGGAACTCAGACTCTCTCCCAGAGAATTCTTGAGACTGGTCTTATCAAGATCAATATGGCTTACTGCGAGAAAGTAATGCTCAAATATTGAACTCAGTATCAAGTAAGAGTTGCTGCTACTGGCAAAGAACTTCCTTTCGAGGAATATTTTATCAGCGAAGTTATCAAGGACGTTAAAGCCAAACTAGAAAAGGCTATCTTCTCTGGTGACAAGTCTTCTGCTGACGAAAATCTTAACAAATTCGATGGTCTTATCAAGATCTTAGGTGCTGAATCTGATGTTGTTTCCTTCACTGCTGGTGCTGACGTTGCTGAGTCTGTAATGAATGCTTATATGGCTATCCCTGAGGAAGCTCTTGAAGGTGCTTCTATCCTTATCGGTGCTGACGATTTCAGAGCTTATGTTCAGGCTCTTGTTGCTCAGAATCTTTATCACTATGATCCTGCTCGTCCAGTTGATGTAGTTTACATTCCGGGAACTAACGTTGCAGTTCGCAAAGCTAATGGTCTTAATGGTACTCACAAACTTATCGCTGGTCAGTTAGATAAGAACTTCTTCTATGGCTGCGATATGGTCAATGATGAGGAAAAATTTGATTTCTGGTATAGCAAAGATAACAGAGAATTCCGTCTCGCTATTGAATTCAATGCTGGTGTTCAGGTTGCCTTCCCTGATATGGTTGTAATGGGTGACACTGAATAATTTATTAACCTTTTAAACTTATTAAGATTATGGCATTTGCTGATTGTGCTAGTATAGTCCTCAAAGGTATAATGATGGACTGCTCCAATTCGATTGGAGGTATTAAAAAAGTATGGCTAGCCAGATACAGCGATATTGCTCAAGTTAACGGAAAAACCGCAACTATCGGTGACATTACTGAAACAGAGGGTGGTGAAACTAGAGTTTTAGGTAAGGGTGTAACAGCAATATCTCTTAAATCTGGTGGCGAATGGTTT
>Ga0247610_10001221_pt1 | contig 32397 bp, 27 predicted proteins | sample 174DNAGHGhighgp2_FD_193483 | JGI IMG/M metagenome (GOLD analysis project Ga0247610, IMG submission 193483) | Sheep rumen microbial communities from Palmerston North, Manawatu-Wanganui, New Zealand - 1742 DNA GHGhigh gp2 | ecosystem: Host-associated > Mammals > Digestive system > Stomach > Rumen...
TGAGTCCGGTTCCGATGGAGGGAAGCTATAGATTATGGGAAAGATATTGAGTTTTCAAGGTTCATTTGGGAATGGTTTTTCCACAACAAAACTATATAATAGCCCCAACGGAAGATAGAGAGAGGGGAATCCGGAAATTCGCCGGGCGTGTGTCCGGCGAGTTTTTTTGCGCGTGCCCGGTGCTCTTTTTGCGCTTTTGTTGACAAATTCAGATATACCAAGTATAATGGCAATGATTTCTAATGAAAGAATATTGTATTACGCATCATGAAGCATAATCGGGAAGGATTTGATGCTATGGTAAGAAAGAAATGGCTGATCAGCCCGGGATACAAGGAAAGCTACATGGAGGTTTTATCGGAGAATCTGCTGCCTTTACGGACAAAAGCAGAAATCACGCAGGAAGAGCTGGCTTCAATAGCCGGCATTTCCCGGCAGACTTACTATTCCATTGAGACCGGGCGAAGAAGCATGAGCTGGAATACCTATTTGTCGCTGCTGCTGTTTTTTGATACGAATGTCAATACCCATTCGATGCTGCGGGATATCAATGCTTATCCGGTGGAAATGATGATAAAAATGTCTGGACAGGCTTAAAAAGCCTTGATAAATAAGTGAGAAGAAGAAAGGAAGAAAACCGATGAATCTCAAAGGACTAACCAGCCAGCAAGCGGAAGAGAGCAGAAGGAAAAACGGCGCGAACACATTGACGCAGATTCCCCCGGACCCGTTATGGAAAAAAATTCTTGAAGGCTTCAAGGACCCGATGATCATGATCCTGCTGGTGGCGCTTGCCATTCAGGTGGTGCTTTGGATCATGGGCAAAGCGGAATGGTATGAACCGGTTTGCGTGCTTGTTGCCATTCTGCTGGCAAATGGCGTGGCCTCCATTTCCGAGCACAGCCAGGAAGGGAAAGCCAGCCTGCTGAAGGCCGAGGAAGAATCCAAGGAAATGACCAAGATCCTTCGCGACGGCTCGCTTCACGAAATGCATGTTTCCGAAGCTGTGGTAGGCGATATCATCTACCTTCAGGCCGGCGACAAAATCCCCGCGGATGGTGAAATCGTGGATGGCGAGGTCATGGTGGACCAGGCCGCTCTGAACGGTGAAACCGAGGAAGCCCGCAAGGCACCTAACCCCAACGGGGAAGGATACGACATCAAGGACCTGCTGAACACGCATTACGCCTACCGGGGCACCGTGGTGGTATCCGGGGAAGCGTACATGGAAGTCAAGGTGGTGGGCGACCACACCCTGTTTGGCGAATTGGCCCTGGAGGTGCAGGAGGACACCCGCGAAACGCCCCTGCAGGTGAAGCTGGGCAAGCTGGCCAAGCAGATTTCCACCTTCGGCTACATCGGCGCCATCGCCATCATCATCGGCGTTATCGCCGTGAATGTGTTTGGCCTGACGGGCACGCCCTGGGTGCACAGCTGGGATAACTGGCTTAAGCTGCTGATCGAAGCGGTTACGGTTGCCGTCACCATCATCATCTGCGCCGTGCCGGAAGGCCTGCCCATGCTGACCAGCATCCTCTTGTCCTTCCAGTCCATCCGCATGATTAAGGACAACGTATTGGTGCGCAAGATCAACGGCCTGGAAACCGCGGGCAGCCTGAGCCTGCTTTTCACCGATAAAACCGGTACCATTACCAACGGCAAACTGTCGGTCGTCGAGCTTGCGACGGGCAATCAGCACATTTTTACCAAAATGAACGAGCTGCCCGTTACCATGAGGGCGGACGTAATCACGGGCATTGGCATCAATAACTCGGCCACGGTGAGCGGAAACGAGATCATCGGCGGCAACTCCACCGACCGCGCCATGATGGCGTTCCTCCTGGATGAAAAAGCCACAAGCACCCTTGGCAAGGAAGAAGTCCGGTCCTTCAATCCCTTTAACTCAACAAAGAAGATGTCCGATGTGACTGTGATCCGGGACGGAAAGAGCATCACCTACATCAAGGGCGCGCCGGAGCGGATTATCGAGAGGTGCTCCACCTTTATTGATGAAAACGGAAACGTCAAACCTTTGAACCATGAAGTTCAGTCTTCTCTGCTCATATATATGGATGCTCAGGCCGGAAGGTCCATGCGTCTGCTCGGCGTCGCGAAGACGGAGGGCGATCCGGACGGAAAGGACCTGACGCTGGTCTGCGTTCTGTCCATCCGCGATAACGTGCGCAAGGAAGTCATTCCCGCCATCAGGGAAGTTCAGGATGCGGGCATCCAGGTGGTCATGGTCACCGGCGACCGCAAAGAAACGGCCGTGGCAATCGCCAAGGAGGCCGGGCTGCTTCGGGAAACGACGGACGTTGCCATCACTTCTTCCGAAATGGCCGAAAAGAGCGACGATGAGCTGAAGAAGATCCTGCCCAACCTTCGCGTGGTTGCCCGGGCTTTGCCCACGGACAAGAGCCGCCTGGTGCGCATCGCTCAGGAATTGAACCTGGTGGTCGGCATGACCGGCGACGGCGTGAACGACTCGCCCGCGCTGAAGAAAGCCGACGTGGGCTTCGCCATGGGCAGCGGCACCGAGGTGGCCAAGGAGGCCGGCGATATCACCATCCTGGACGACAATTTCACCTCCATCGACAAGGCCATCCTGTACGGCCGTACCATGTTCAAGTCCATCCGCAAATTCCTGATTTTCCAGCTGACGGTCAACGTGGCCGCTGTGCTGACCTGCTTCCTGGCGCCTTTCTTTGGGGAAAACGAGATACTGACGGTGGTTCAGCTGCTTTTGATCAACCTGGCCATGGATACGCTGGCCGCCATTGCGTTTGGCTCTGAGCCGGCTCTCAAAGAATACATGAAAGAAAAACCGATTGCGCGCGACGCCTCGATCGTATCGGGAAAGATGCTTTTGCAGGTCGTTCTCAGCGCGGTCTACATTACCGCTATCTGCCTGTGCGTCCGCTTCGTGCCCGCCGTGCAGAACCTGGTGGGGATTACGGCGGCCAATTATCCCGGCGTCGATCCATTAACCATTGTGCTGAATTCCGCTGTGTTTGCCACTTTCATGATGGCCATCACGTTCAATGGTTTCAATGCCCGCACAGAGCATATCAACGTCTTTGAGCAGATTGGGCGGAACAAGAACTTCCTGCTGGTCATGGGCGGCATTTTCATCGCACAATTCATTTTTGTCACAATCGGCGGCGATGTACTGCACGTTCATCCCCTCATTGCCACCACCTGGCTGGCCTGCGCGGTGCTTGCCTTCCTGGTGATCGTGGTTGGCTCTGTGGCGAAGATGATTTCCGGGAAAAAGAAGAGCGAATAAGGCGAATAAACACGGTAAGGAGGGATAGGCAATGGCGGTGGAACTGAGAAAGGGCCAAAAGGTCAGCCTTGAAAAACACGGGGTCTCAATTGGCGAAATCCTCATCAACCTGAACTGGAGCCAACCGGCGAGGCGGGGCCTTTTTTCCAGGGCGCCGCAGCCGATCGACCTCGACCTGGGCTGCCTGTTTGAGCTGACCAACGGGAGCAAAGGCGCCGTTCAGGCATTGGGCAACAGCTTCGGCAGTCTTTCTCAGGCTCCGTTTATTTCCCTTGACGGGGATGACAGGAGCGGAGAATCGGCAGGCGGCGAAAACCTGCGCATCAACGGCAATATGATCCCCTATATCAAGCGCGTTCTGATCTATACGTTCATCTATGATGGGATCGCCAACTGGAGAGAAGCGAACGGCGTCGTTACGGTGAAATACCCCGGAAGCCAGGACATCATCGTTCGGATGGACGAATATGGAACGACACAGAAAATGTGCGCCATAGCACTGCTTGAAAACGTCCGCAATGAAACGTTCAGCGTTGAAAAGGTCGTCCGGTTCTTTGATGGCCATCCGCAAATGGATCGCGCGTTCAATTGGGGGCTCAGGTGGGTCCCTGGCAAAAAAGACTAAGGAAAGGATGGATGCGGTATGTCGGTCAATCTGTCAAAAGGACAAAAAGTCAATCTTTCCAAGCAACGGTATGGGCTGTCCAAAGTCATGGTGGGCCTTGGATGGGATGAGGTGCAGCAGCAAGGGGGACTCTTTGGCCGGTTCAAGGCAAAACCACAGGACATTGATTGCGACGCTTTTGCCATCCTTCTGGGATACGACGGAAAGCTGATCAATCATGCGACCAAGCTGTCAGACTGCACGGTTTTCTTCAACAACCTGCGCTGGCCCAACGGGTCCATTCAGCATATGGGCGATAACCTGACGGGCGCGGGCGAAGGGGACGACGAACAGATTTTCGTTGATCTGAACAACGTTCCGCAGAATGTATGCGGCATCGTATTCGCGGTAAACATTTATGAAGCGTTCAAGCGGAACCAGCACTTTGGCATGATCCGGAACGCTTTTATCCGCGTAGTGGATTATGACCGCCAGACGGAATTGTGCCGGTTTAACCTGAGCGAAAATTATAACAACCAGACTGCGCTGATCGCCGGCAGCCTGGTGCGCACAAATGAAGGCTGGGAATTCATCACCGACGGGACGGCCGCCCGGGTTGAAAGCCTGGTAAACGTCGTGTCTGCCTTCGCTGATTAAAAAGGAGGAACAGGAAATGAGCGTGAATCTCCAAAAGGGTCAGAGGATCGACCTGACCAAGCGTGACGGAAGCAGGCTGACCCGGCTGATGGTCGGGCTTGGCTGGGACCCTGCAGAGAGGTCGGGCGGCTTCGGGCTGTTTGGCCATCGCAAGGTGGAAGACATCGACTGCGACGCGTCCGTTATCCTTTGCGGCGCCAACGGAAGGATCGTCAGCAACGATATCAACGCATGCTGCTGCTACTTTGGCAACCTCAACTATATGAACGGCGCCATTGTGCACTCCGCCGACGACAGGACCGGGGGCAACAGCGCCAATGGCGACGATGAGATGATCTATATCTCGCTGCCTCAGATCCCCGCATACGTAGACAAGATGGTTTTTGTTGTGAACATTTACGACGCCAATGTGCGCAGCCAGCATTTTGGCATGGTGAAAAACGCTTACTGCCGGATCGTTGACATGGATAACAACACCGAGATCTGCAAATTCAACCTGTCCGATAATTATTCCGGCATGACCGGCCTGATCGTCGGAGAAATCTACCGCAGGAACGGCGAATGGAAATTCAACGCCATCGGTCAGCCTGTCAAAGAAGCCAGCCGGCTCGGTACCCTTGTAAGCATGTACCAGTAAGAAAAGGAGGAATCAAGAATGGCGGTCAACCTTTCAAAAGGACAGCGTGTTTCTATCGACAATTCCATGAAAATGGCCCTGATCGGGCTTGGCTGGGACCCCAACAAGTATGACGGCGGGTACGATTTTGACCTGGACGCGTCGGCGTTCATCTGCGGCGCCAACGGCAAGGTTCAACACGACGAGGATTTTGTGTTCTACAATAATCCCGATTGGAAGGATCACACGGTGTGGTCCTCCGGCGACGATACGACCGGCGGCAACAGCGAGGAAGGCGACGACGAGCAGATTTTCATCGACTTCAGCAAGCTTCCGTCCTGGGTGGAAAAAATTGCAATTACCGTTACGATCCATGACGCGATCAACCGCCGCCAGAACTTCGGTCAGGTGTCCAACGCGTATGTGCGCGTAGCGAAAGTGCAGAACGAATTTGACACCGTCGGGGAAACGGTGATTCAGTTCGATCTGGAGGAAGAATTTTCCATTGAAACCGCGCTGGTGGTATGCGAAATCTACCGGAAAAACGGCGAGTGGAAATTCAATGCTGTGGCGGCGGGCTATCAGGGCGGCCTGGAAGCGCTTTGCCGCAACTACGGCGTCGACGTAGGCTGATAACAGGAGGGAAATACGATGGCAGTCAATCTTTCCAAAGGGCAAAGGGCATCTCTGGACAGCTCCATGAAAATGGCGCTGATCGGCTTGGGATGGGACCCCAACAAGTATGACGGCGGTTATGCTTTTGATCTGGACGCTTCTGCGTTTATCTGCGGATCAAACGGGAAAGTGCTGAGCGATAATCACTTCGTTTTCTATGGCAACCAGGACTTCGGCCAGCACACTGTTTGGTCGACGGGCGATGATCGGGAGGGCGGCAACAGCGACGGCGGCGACGATGAACAGATCTTCATCGACTTTACCAAGATCCCGCCCGAGGTGGATAAAATTGCAATCGGCGTAACGATCTACGACGCCGTCAACCGCCGCCAGAATTTCGGCCAGGTGTCCAACGCGTATGTGCGCGTGGCAAAGATTCAGAACGAATTCGATACCGTCGGGGAAACGGTGATTCAGTTCGACCTGGAAGAAGAATTCTCCATCGAAACGGCGCTGGTGGTTTGCGAAATCTACCGAAAAAACGGCGAATGGAAATTCAACGCCGTGGCAGCGGGTTACCAGGGCGGCCTGGAGGCCCTCTGCCGCAATTATGGCGTCAATGTATGACAACCGGTTTCGCAGATAAGCAATGCTTCCAACGTAAACCCGGAACGATCGTTGATTCGGGAATGGGCCATGGGATTCCATGGCCTGTTCCCGAATGGAAAGAGTGAGAATGCCTGCGATGAGTGACGGAACGCTGCTGAAAATTTCTCACATGGAAGAAAGCTCGACGCTTCTCGGGCCTTATGAGCGCTTTATCATCTGGGTTCACGGGTGCTGCTTCGACTGCGAGGGATGCGTTGCGGAGAATACAAAGAACGGCGCGTATGAAGAGGTGAAAACAGACGGGCTTGCCCGGTGGATCGCAAGCAGCCCCTGCGAGGGAATTACCGTAAGCGGCGGCGAGCCTTTTCTCCAGGCGAAAGCGCTGGCTGACCTGATTGGAAAGATAAAAAAGCACCGGGATATCGGCGTGATCGTTTATTCGGGGTTCACGCTGGAGGAAATCAAACAGGACAAAGAAAAAATCCCTTTTCTTTCGTGCATTGATGTTCTGATTGATGGCCGATATGTGAAAGCGCTGGACGATAACCGGGCTTACGTCGGTTCGTCAAATCAGGTGATCCACTATCTTTCCCAGCGGTATGCAGATATTGGAAAAACATATTACGCCGCCGAAAAAAGACGGGCAGAGATAAAACTGACCGGTACGCAGGCCATACTGATCGGAGTTCCGTCCCATAGCGTGCTGAAAACATGGCAGGATATAAAAGAAAAAAGCGGAGGAATGAGAAATGACTTCTGAGGCTCAGATTTTTGCGAAAGATAAACTCAAATTAAATATCTTGCAAGATGTTTTAAGCGGCCTGGTCAATATCAGTTTTCAGCTGGATCATGATCCTGCGCAGAATTATGCTTCCCAGATTCACGCTGATGGGAAAAGAGTCTATGTTTTTGGCAAGTTTAATGTTTCGGAAGACGCCAGCGAAGGCGATACGATTACCATTCGTCCAATCATGATAGACGTGCCGCTGAAAATCTCATTCCATGCAGGCGCAGCCTTTTCGGGGAAAAAGGCAAGCCTGATCAGAAACGCCACAAAAGCGGTGGAACAGGAATTTGAAATCAGCAGCGAAACCGAGTCCATAGAACTGCTTCCTCAGGGGAAACAGTTTTATCTGGTGAAAGTGACAAACAGAGGCGGGATTGCCGCTGCGCCCACCCGGGATACACCCCGTAAGCCGCAGGAAGAGCCCACCTACCCGGGTGCGCCCGGCCCAAAGTGGCGAACAAAGCCCTACCCGCCCAGCCCTTTTGAGGAAGCCGGCTCTTCCGGGCAGGAGCCATCCCCGTCTCCGGTGGATGAACGGTTTGATGTTTCTGATTTTGAAACCGGCTTTAACGGAAAAGATAACCGTTTTGACTTTTTCAATGGCGGCCCCGCTTCGGGCGCCGGCCAAACGATTCCGGCGCCAAGTATCGAGCCTGCGGGAGAAATCCCCGGATGGTCAAACGGAACGTCGCAGGCTTCTTCCGCGCAGGATGTTTCCTCCGGCGCCGGCCGGCAGGACGGCAGGGATCTGCAAAGGATCGAGCAGGAAATCTCCGCAATCGAGCGTCAGCAGGGAGAATTGTCGCGCAAGAAGCAAAGCGCAATAGAGCACCTGGAAAAAATCGAAGCTGAATATAAAAAAGACTATGCAGCCCTCGGGCGGGAACTGGAAGACTATAAATCCCGCATGGAAGCGGATGCAGCCGTCATTGAGCATTATAAAGATCAGGATGTAAAGCCTGTCGAGATCATTCTCAGGCAGGCCGGTCTGAAATTGGAGGAAGCGGAAGAACAGATTCTTTTTTTCATTGAAGCAAAGCAGCGCAAGACGATGGAAATCGAAAGCGAGATCAAGTCCAACAAAAAACAGTAAAGAGTTGATGGTATGGATGAGATAAGACGCCTTGAGCAGGAAATCAACGCCCTGCAGGCGCAGCTCCGGCAGCAGACTGCGGAAGCCGCAAGAGCCCGCCAAAGCCTGATAGACGATAACCGGAGAAAACTGGAGTCTTATCAGGCTGATATGCAGCGGGCTATCAGGGCGCACGACAGCGACGCCCAGGCTGAGTATGAGCGCTTGCTGCGGCAGTATCAAAGCTCGATCAGCTCCGATATCCAGATCGAGCTTTCCAAAATGGACGCCGACTATAACCGGCTTCTGAATGACGTAAAAAGAAACGAAGCGCTGCTCCTGCAAAAGAATCAGGAATTGGAGCAGGCGATCGCCGCCATCAGAAACGACGTAAACCGCAGAAACGAAGGCAGCAGCCAGGAAGCGAAAGAATACCTGCAGCACGCGGTGGGCACCTTCCGCACCGTCGAGGCAAAGCCTCACGAAAAGTTTATGCCCAAGCGGCTGCAAATCTTCTTCAATGCCATAAAGGATGGCCAGCAGTTATACAAAGCAGGCCTGTATGAAGCGGCCACCGCCGTCGCCATTTCGGCAAAGTCCGGCCTGGAACGGCTGGGGTATACAATAGACGACAAGGTCGAAGAATGGGATAAGCAGTTTGACCTGTTCTGCCTTAAGCTGAACTATCTGCAAAGCAAAATCCATCAGGAGCTTGCGGATTGGGAAGCGTACACAGGCAATCCGAGCAACGGAAAGCCGGACGAACGGACGCGCAACTTGATTGCGATCAACTTCTGGTGCAGGGGAGAATTTGCCGGGATCGTTCAGACGGCAAAGAAGTATCAGAAATATGCGGCGGCTTTATCCCAGGTCGGGAAAGAAGCGTATTTGAAACAGGCCGACAGCCCGTCGGTCGACGACCTGAAGAAATATATTGAAGAAATTGAGAAAACGGACCGGCAGCTCTCTGAACTCAGCAATCTGTACAAGAACAGATATACGGCCTCCTGCGAAAGGTCGGATTGGGGAGAGAAAATCATAGATTTTCTCACGTCGGAAATCAACCTTGTGTGGCTGGAACAGCTTACAGGCTTTAAGGAAGCCGCCCCGGAGGTGCTCGTTTCAAAGGATTTTCTTGATTATATCAAAAGCCAGTACGGAGACCAGACGATCACCGAGGACATGCGCGAGTGGCTGAAGCTGGTATTCGAGAACGCTTCCGAAAACCATATTTACGTATATATCCTTCCGCTTGAAGCCCATGGCAGCGTTGAAAACCGCATTGTCCTGCATATCGACTATGGGGGCCCGGAACAGGAAATGTACTCAAGAGATATCTATCAGCACATTTGCGAGGCAATACAGTTAACAGAAGACAGCGATGGCATTGTCAATTATGCCGCGGACGTCAATGAACTGAAGGTAAGCGAAAACAAGGTCTACAGCGATACGGGAAAAGACCTGGAACGCATGAAGCGGCAGAACAGATAACAGACAAAGGAGGACGAAGGTATGAGCGGAGAAGCAGGCGGGCTGATCCTTATTCCATTGGCGCTGGCGGCAATGCCGTTTGTCCTTGGCGGACTTGCGGTTGCCGGCATTGTGAGGGTGGGCGTCAAAGCGGGCGGCGCTGCCGTAAGATATGAGCAGGAGCAAAGAAGGCGGAGAGAAGAAATACGAAGAAGCGGGGTCGCTCAAAGCATCGGCGATTTCCGCCAGACCATGCTGAACAGCATGAATGAGCAGACCGCCTTGAATGTACAGGCCTCCGATCGGATGATGCAGGAATTGGAGAGCCAGCGGATGGCCATGCGCAGAGCGGCTGAACAGCGGGATACGCAGGCGTTCCAGGCTTATGTGACCAATCTGAAAGCGTCCCGCGCTCAGACGATGCAGACGATAGCGAATACCCAGAATCAATTCAACGTCTCCTATCAGCGGAAAATCGCGGAGAGCATGGCGTTTGTTTCCCAAAAAATAAACGAGCAGTATTCCATGTACATCGACGAGCTCCGGCAGCTGCAGGCGAACATGGCCGCCAAAGAAGCGAGAGCCCGGGAAATTGCGGAAGCCTATATCGAAGAAGCAAAAACGCTCCTGGCTTCGCTGACGGAAGACTTTGAAGGGCAGAAGTTCTCCGCCAGGCAGTTGACGACGCTTACCGAGCAGTTCAATCAGGCTGTTTCCCAGTTTAATCAGGGGCATTATGAGAGCGCTATTGCCAGCGTAAAGGACGTTGCGATCAACACGCTCGAGGAAATCTATGAAGCCGATGCCCGGAAGCAGGAATGGGAAAATTATTATAAGCTGGCGCTGGTTCTTTCCGAAGAAGTGAAAACCTATATCGAGTCCCAGTCGGTCATAACAGAAGAAGCGAAAGCCTACGCCGAGGAAGCATCCGGCAAGAAGCTGGAGGATGAAATCGTCGGGATCAAAGTTTCCGAGTATACCGACAGAAACGCAAAAGGCCAAACGCGCTTTGACTATCTGCTTTTCAAGGCGAACGAAATCTATAATGCGCTTCGGGAGCCTCAGGCGAAGCAGCTTTCTGCCGATCAGTTAAAGCAGTATGTCAGCTTCCTGAACAACGAGCTGTATCCGGCGATCGCGATGTGCATCAACAGAGCCATCATCAATATGAACAACGCCTTCTCAAGGCAGAATATCAGCGAGGAAATCATTGATTTCTTCGAGGAGCATAATTTTACCTTCAGCGGATATGCCTACGATGACGACTGCCATGACAAAGCGCTGCATATCGGCCTGGAAAACGAGGCGACCGGAGAAGAGCTGATCGTTACGCTGGCTCCCGAGCTTTTGCAGAGCGGAGATATCCAAACGCATGTTGACTTGAAGCAGATCAAAGGCGACGAAGCCAATGAGGAAAGAAAGGCATACTACCGTCAATGCGTTGAGGAGGTTGTAAAGGGCAGCAATCCCTATGCGAAAGTCAGCATAAAATGCAAGAGTGAGACGCGGAACAAGCTCTCAACCGATACGGAAACGAAGAAGAAGCTCAAGAGATAAGCGCTGGCGGCAGGGGGCGGAAGCGAATGCCTCTGATGCCGACGGGATTGCTTTTCGCCGCTGTTTCTTCTGGACGGATGAAAAAACGGCGCGTTGGGATAGGGCCCTTCTCCCGTGCTTGTTTGGCGGCGGAGCTGAAGCGATCTTCCGGCGCTTACGGGCGCGTATCGCCGGACAAAGCCGGAAAGCGGAAACAAAGCGGGATCAATGAAAGCGGGCGGGAGTAAGAAAATGTATTTTGACTGGACCTATTTTGTGCTTGTTATCCCTGCAATGATCTATGCGATGTGGGCAAGCAGCCGGGTAAACAGAACATTTGAGAAGTACCAGTCTCAGTATTCGGCGAATGGCATAACGGGAGCGGAGGCCGCCAGGCGGATACTTGACGCAAACGGCCTGCAGAGCGTGCCGATCGACCTGATTACCGGGAAGCTCACGGACAACTACGATCCTGCCGCCAATGTAATCAGGCTTTCGCAAAGCGTTTATAACGGCACGTCGACCGCCGCTGTGGGCATTGCCTGCCATGAAGTGGGCCATGCATTGCAGTACGCCGAAAACTATCCTCCCGTGCGGCTGCGGATGGCCATCATTCCTCCCACGAGGATCGGCTCGCGATTAGCCGTTCCGCTGATTATCATTGGAATACTGCTGGGCTCGCTGTCTTATTTCTTTACGGTTCTGGCGTACATCGGGATCGCGTTTTTTGCGCTGAGCACGCTCTTTCAGCTGGTGACCCTGCCGGTGGAGCTGAACGCCAGCAAAAGAGCTTTGCAGCAAATACAGGCCAACGGTTTGCTGTATGACAGTGAAATGCAAGGGGCCAAAGAGGTGCTTCGCGCGGCAGCCTTAACGTATGTGGCGGCGCTGGCCGTGTCCCTGACCCAGCTGATCCGGTTTCTGATGATCGTTGGCAGGAGAAGACGATAACGATTGAGCTTGGAGAGGTTGAAATGAGTTCGATTTTTGAGCGTCCGGAATTGAATAAGATTTTCCTGGTGTACGGGAACCTCGACGATATGTTCATATCCCCTGACCTGCAGAAAAACAATTTTCGCCCTTTTCTGAATGCTTATCTCCGCAGTTTGGGCTACGAGCAGATCGTGTTCTATTCCGGCGCCAAAAATATGGGCAAATATGTTCTGGACGACCAAAGCGCCATGCTTGCCATTAACAAAAACAAGGGCAGGGGAGGCGCCGCGGCGCCGGATGCTGCTCCCGCTTCGGGGGATGGCGGCGAGAGGAAAAAGCGCCGCATCCTGAGCCCCCGCGCCCAGGCGCAGGAAACCGCCGCCCCCGGCAATGCCGCCGTTTCCCCGGCTCAGCCGGCCGGTCAGGCGGCCGGCCAGGCTGCCGGCAATCCGGGCGAAACGAAACTGATATATAAGCAGCCCAAGATCACCCCCGCGGAGTTTTTGGACGACGCGAAAAAGATGATGGCGGATTCAAGGATCAAAACCGCCATTGTGTTTACGTTCTTTCAGGATTTCGTGACAGACGGGTCCGCGCCGCTGCAGCAGTATTCCGAATTGCTTTCGCATTTATGGGATGAGTATGCCCTCAACAGCAATGAAAACATCTGCATTTTCCTTGCGCCGCAGATGGATGCAAACTCCATTTCCCATTTGTTCGACAATTTGACCAGCGGCGATGTATTCCGCAACAGGTTTTTTAATGACAATAAAACGATCAACAGAAGCTGCACTGTTCATATCGGGCTTCCCAATCAGGATGAATTCCGCTATATGCTCGACTATCTGAGGATCGTGGGCGATTCCGGAAAGAAAATCAGCTTCAAGCGAAGCGAATTGCCCAAAATCGTGTCCTCCCTGATGTACCTGAGCAGAGAGGCGGACCGGGAAGAAAACCGCGCCGGCTATCTCAGCTCTGTGTATGAGAACATTGTCTGGTACATCAAGCAGCAGGACGCCGACGTTGTTGATTTTACCGAGGATACGGTAAAAACCATTTACAGCAGGTTCAAAGCAAACGATAACGCCGATCCTATGGAAAAGCTCATGAATACCAAGGGATGGGAGGCCGTTGCGAAAAGGATCAGCGAGATCGTTGCAGATTACAAACGCAAAAAGAATCGTGCGCTGAAAGCGCATCCGCAGAAAAAGAAGAAAACAAGGACGGTATGCTCCAACGAGCGCATTGATACGCCTGATGATGATATTGCTTTTGATTATCCGGTTCCCCATTTTGTGATCAAAGGGAATCCCGGCGTTGGAAAAACCACGGTCGCAAGGCTGATCGGCCAGATTTTTTATGAAACCGGCATTCTCAAAAAAGGAATGACGATAGAGGCCACCCGCGAAGACCTTGTTGACCGTTATGTCGGCGGAACGGCCAACCGTACCCGCGAGCAAATCATCGAAGCGCAGGAAAGCGTGCTGTTCATTGACGACGCCTATTCTCTGCTGGATAAAGGCGACGAAAACAATTATCCCAAAGAGGCAATTGATGAAATCGTCGCAGCCATGACCAATACAAAGCAGTATCATTTCTGCATGATCATGGCCGGGTATCCGGAGCCGATGGACGAACTGCTGAAAATGAACTCCGGTTTGAGCAGCAGGTTCGGCGAGGCGAACATTCTTACGATCGAGGACTATCCTCCCGAACTGCTCAAAACCATTTTTGTCAACAGCTGCAGAAAAGACGGCTACAGATTCTGGGGGGACAGGGAAGGCGAAGAGGAGCCCCTCGATCTTGATCTGTTTTTCCGGAACATGTACGAGCAGCGGGACCGGGCGAATTTCGGCAACGCACGGGACGTTGTATCCGTAGCGAGAGAGGCGAAGATGAAGTCGTCTCATCGGGACGACGAGGAACGCTGCATTAAGAAAGAGGACTTCGGGAATTATCAGAAGTATTTCGAGCAGCACGGCGTTTCTTCGATTGATGATATTTACGCGGAAATTGACCGGTATGTCGGCCTGGAGTTTGTAAAAGAGCTTTTTGAAAACGTGCGGCTGGAAATCCTCGACGCCGAAGACTGCAAACGCAGAGGCGTGAAGCCGGATGCTTATCCCGACCACTATATCTTTGCCGGCAATCCCGGAACCGGCAAGACTACGGTTGGCAAGATGATCGGAGAATTCTATCATCTGATGGGGGTAATGGGCGGCGCTGAAACGATATTCGTGGATGCTTCGGAGCTCATAGGCAGCCACGTGGGGGATTCAAAGAACAAGATCACAGAGAAAATACAGGAAGCGATAGATCACAACGCCATTCTCTATATCGACGAGGCCTATCAGATCGCGGACACCGCGTACTCCGCCGAGATCGTGGGCGCGATGATGACGAAGATGACGGAAAATGCCGCGGATTTCAAGATGATCTTCGGCATGTACTCAAACAGGGTCGAGGATTTTCTGAAGCTGAACGCGGGCCTTTCCCGCCGCGTCCGCATTGTTGAGTTCCCCGATTATAAGCCGGATCAGCTTGTGAAAATCTTTGACAGGACGCTGGAAGCGCAGGGGCGGACAATAACAGACGAAGGCCATCATCTCATAGAACTGCTGATGGAGTATAAGTATAACACCAGAACGGAAAATTTCGGGAATGCAGGCGACGTTAAGAAACTGGTCATTGATATGAAGAAGCTGCTCCTCAAACGGACGAGCCAGGCCGGCGAAGGCGTGGACCGGTATCAATATACCGCGGAGGATATTCCCGCCGATCAGCTTGAGCTGATCAAGGATCAGGTCAATCCGCGGACCTTTGACGATATTATGAAGGAGCTGAACGAACAGATCGGGCTGTCTGACCTGAAGGAGATTATCCTTCAAAAGCAGGAACAGCTGCTGTACGCCAAAAAGAGCGGGAAATCCACCTACGGCATCAATCCCGGATATTACTTCTTTGTGGGCAATCCCGGAACCGGCAAATCCACCAGCGCCAGGCTCTTCGGGGAATGCCTGCGCGAGCTTGGCATCGTGAAGACAAGCAACTTCTATGCATGTACCGCCAAAGACCTGATCGGGCAGTATATGGGACAAACGGATAAAAAGACCTATGAGGTGCTCAAAAAATCCATAAACGGCGTTCTCTTTATTGACGAGGCCTACAGCCTTTCCTACGCTGACAGCTCGTTTTCCGATTCAAGCTACAAGAAAGAGGCGCTGGAGGAGATCATAGCGTTCATGGATGAGCCGGAGCACAGGAGAAGGTGCTGCATCATCCTTGCCGGGTATGAAAAAGATATGCAGGGGCTGTACAGATCCAACAGCGGCATGCGCTCGAGGATCGAGGAAGTGCATTTCAGGGATTACAGCCCAACGGAAATGTATCAAATCTTTGCCCTGTTCTGCCGGAAGGCCGGATATGCGATCGCCGACGGCGTGGAGGAGTATTATACGCCGATTTTCAAAAACATGGCGGAAATGGAGTATTTCTCCAATGGGCGCACCGCCAGAACGGTATACGAAAAGACAGCCGCAAATTTAATACGCAGAGTCGTTCATTCAGAGGATTTGACGGAAGAAGAGCAGAAAACGATTCAGCTGTCCGATCTTCTGAGCGAGGAAGAGTGCTACAGCATCGTATCGGTTGAGTAAGCAGGAACAGGAGGATTGGAAAATGGCAACCTTGAAGAATGGCGAAATGATTCCCCTGTCAGGGAGCGGTCAGCGCGCAAGAATCCTCAGCTATATCGCCGAAGGCGGCCAGGGCGAGGTTTATAAAGTTGCATACAACGGCGGTGAATACGCGCTCAAATGGTACAGCAAAATCGTGCCTTCGGACGCGTTTTATGCCAACCTTGCGCACAACATCAAGGCGGGCGCGCCGGATGCCTGCTTTCTTTGGCCGCAGGCAATCACGGAGAAGATCAAAGGGCGGTTCGGCTATATTATGCGGCTGCGTCCTTCCTGCTATAAGGAATACGGAGAATTCCTGCTGGGCGAGGCCAGATTCAAAAGCTGGGACCTGCTGTTCAAAGCGGCCCTGAACATCGTTGAAAGCTATTTTGCCCTTCACAGCATGGGCTACAGCTACCAGGACCTGAATGAAGGCAGCTTCTTTATCAATCCGGATGACGGCGATGTTTTGATTTGCGATAACGACAATGTGGCTCCGTTTGGCAAGAACCTGGGCGTCAAGGGAATGCCGAAATATATGGCCCCCGAGGTCGTGCTGAACAAATCCCGCCCCAACACGCATACGGACAGGTTTTCGCTGGCGATCATCCTGTTTCGCCTGTTTTACATCGATCATCCGCTGGAGGGCCGATACACCATTCAGTTTCCCTTGACCGATGCAATCGGGGCGCAGCTGTTTGGGGAACGTCCGGTATTCGTTTATGATCCGGATAATGATCTCAACCGCCCGGACCCGGAGGCGCACCCCAATGTCATCAAGAGATGGCCGATGTTCCCCCCGGATCTTACCGCCGCTTTTACGAAAGCGTTTACAAAAGGCCTGAAAGACATCAACAGCCGGATCACGGAGCAGCAGTGGCGTGAAGTGCTCATCAAGGCGCGGGGAATGCTGGTCAGGATCAACGGCAAAGAGCAATTCGTAAACGCTTATAAGCCGGAAACCGTTCCAAAGGAATGCAGATTGCTGCGCACCGAAGAACAGGTCATTGCGCTCATGCCCGACAGCGTCGTTTACAAGTGCCAGGTGGACCGGATCAGCACGGATTACAAGACGCCTGCCGGACTGGTGAAAGCCAGCACTTCCAACAAGGCTGTGTACGGGCTTGGAAACCTTACCGACCAAGCGTGGACCTGCACGCTGCCGGGCAAGAGCCCCGTGACCGTCAAGCCCAAAGCGTTCGCCCCGCTGATCCCCGGCGCCACGATCGACTTTGGCAACATCAAAGGAAAAGTTTTTTGAGGAAGGAGCGAACGATCATGGCAGATAATGAATTTGAATCCTTTGACCTGGATTCGTTTGATTTCGGCGATTTTGACAGCCTTGAAACCGGGGTAAAGGTGCAGAGCCAGCCCGTGGCGACGCCCGATATTTCAAATATCGTTACGTCCCTGAAAAAGCGGGCCATGGTGGTGTTTTTTGTCGTTGACATTTCCGGCAGCATGCAGGGCGCGCGTATCGGGGCGGTGAACGACGCCATCCGCAATGTGCTGCCGGAGCTCAAAAAGCGCGAAAAAGGCAACACGGCGGCGGAAATCCGGATCGCTGTGCTGGAATTCTCCACCCGGGCCAACTGGCGCACGCTATCCCCCGAGCCCGTTTCATCATTCCAGTATCGGGACATAGAGAACGTCGGCGGCGGAACAAACTACGGCACCGCTTTTGCGGCGCTCAATGAGAAGATGTCGCGCAAACAGTTCCTCAACGCGACGGCCGGTTCGTATACTCCGCTGATTATCTTTATGACGGATGGAAAGCCGTCGGATATGGGGCTTTACAAAGAAGAGCTTGAACGGCTGAAAAAGAACAAGTGGTTCCAATACTCAACGAGAGCCGGCATCGCGATAGAAGAAGGCGCCCTGAGCCCGGAATGCAAGCGCGTCCTCATGGAATTCACCGAAAATGAAAAGAACGTGTATGAAGCGAAGAATACGGTGATTCTTGCCAAGCAGATAGAGCTTGTAACGCTGACCGGCGTTGATTTCGTTACGCAGCAGGGCTCTGTCCAGAATTCAACCACGGGCGTTGCCCGGCAGACGCCGGTTTTCAGCTCGGCGACAACCCCGCCTCCCGCGCCGGCCCCGCAGCCCCCGCGTCCTGACGGGCCTTCGCCGGCCGCGGGGAATGCGCAGGGTACAAGTCAGCCGTCGGCGTCCGAGGCGGCGAGTCCCACGCTTCCCCTCGGGGAGATCGACTGGGAACACGACTTTGATTTCTGACGAGGTGAATTATGCGGCCATATGTGGAGCTTAACGCGCATCATATCGGAACAAGCCATATCCAGAGCGGCCTGGCATGCGAGGACTACTCTGCTGTATATTCGGATGAGCAGGTAAGCATAATCGCAATCAGCGATGGTCATGGCGATAAAAACTGCTTCAGGAGCAGCAGGGGCGCAAGATACGCCTGTGAAACGGCGGTCAGCCTATGCCGTCAGTTTCAAAGCATCACCAGCCATATTGACGATATCGCGCAATGCGATTTTGAGGGCCTGGTTGTTTCCTTGGAGTCGGATATCGCGGATGCCTGGAAAAAGAAAGTCCTCTCCGACGCCAGCGCGCATCCTTTCAGCGCCGAAGAACTGTCGTCTGCCTCGGCGCAGGCCCAAGGCATTTACCGGAGCGGTCAAAGGCTTGAAAAGGCTTATGGCTGCACGCTGATACTTGCCATGAGCGCGGACAACTATTGGCTTACGATTCAGATCGGGGATGGAAAAAGCATAGCGGCTTACAGGGACGGGGTCTTTGTTGAACCTGTTCCCGCGGATGAAAACTGCGTGGGAAACAGGTCCACGTCTCTTTGCAATTCAAACGCGAAGGAATCGTTCCGTCATTACTACAGCAAGGTGAAGCCTGCCGCCGCCTTTGTTTCTTCCGACGGCGTGGAGGAAAGCTTTGACCAGGCCGGTCTTTACAATTTTTTCTATTCCATTGCCTATTGGCTTAAGGAGGAGGGCCTTGATACTGCGAAAGCAAAGCTTGAAGCGCTCCTGCCGCAAATCAGCGAAGGCGGAAGCGGCGACGATGTGAGCGCTGCGATCATGGTATCAACAGCCGATGTCCTTGCCAAGCCCCGTCAAACGCTCGATCAGGTTTACGAGCGGGTAAACGCTTGCGAGAATACCTTTGAACAGTGCAGGGGCCTTCTGGCCGACGTGAAAGACAGGGCGGCGGAAAAAGAGAAGCAGCGGGCTGAAATAGATGCGAAGATCGCGGAGCTCAGAGCGGAACTGGAAGAAATGGAAAAAGCGCGCGGTCAGCTGGCCGCCGAGCAGGATGCCCTGAAAAGCAGGGCAGACGAACTGGAAACAAGAGCCCAGCGTGCGTCTGAACAAATGGAAAAAGCCGCGAAATACAGGGCGGCCGCGGAACGCTATTGGTTCGCGGAATTTGAAAAGATCGGCCTAAAGTATCATTCAGCCGCCGAAGAATCGGCAAACGGCGCCGTGCCTGACGGCCCGGAAGATCAGAAAGAGGAGGACCGGGCCGAAGAAAACGCTCCCGGCAGGAGCTTGCTGTCGGATGAAAGCCGGGAAGCAAAAGCGCCTGAGATCACAGCGGAGGAAACGCAAAAAGCCGTGGCGGAAGATGAAGAAGCGGAAGGGGCGTCTCAGCCTGAAACGGGTTCTCTCCCCGTCCGCCGCGATGAAGCGGAAGCATCGGCGCAGGCGTATGTATTTGAAGAAGCACAGCAGGATAAAAATGCAAAGCATTTTTGGTGATTCCCCTGAGCGGATGCAACAATAAGGAGGCGTGCGGTCGTGACGATAGATGATTTGTGCAGCCGGGTCGAAGATGCCCTTGCCAGGTATGAGCAGGCCAGTCAGCTGGAAGAATCGCTTTATGATATGATAAGCGACGCAGAAAGGGATTATTACCGGTACAGCTCGCAGGCGTCGTCCGCCGAGGACCCCAATGTCCAGAGCCGTGCGGCGCAATATCAGAGTCAGCTGCAGCAGGCGCAGGCGGCAAAGGCGCATGCGCTGCGGGAGCTTCAGGCAATCAGGTCGGGGCTGACGGACGCCATGGAAAGCCTGAGCCAGAAGCTGGTGCAGCTTGAACAAAGCATCAGAACCTACGAGCAAATGGCCGCCCTTCCGTTTGGCGGCGCGGCGGCTGCCGAAAAACTGAATTTCTTCCGGGGCAGGAGACAGGAATATCAGCAAAACTTAAACGACCTGGGCGCGCTTGCGGACAGGATTGATTCCGCCCTGGCAGGCGGCAATTCTCCGCAAAAGGTCCTGCGCAGGTGACAGAATTTCAGACGGGATTAGCATGAAAACCGGCTTAAGGCCGATCAAAACCAACAAACCAGGTGAAAGGAGAATGGTCATGGGCAAAAAAATTACTGAGGTCAGAAACAAGTCTAAAGAGGGCGGAGAATCCTTCAAAAAGGGCGCCGAGCAGGGACGCAAGGCCGTTTCCGATGTGAAGCAGATGAAAAGACTGATCGACACGCTTCCCACGGATGTTGATGATGAGATCGTATCAGCGGCAAAAGCGGTCGAGCAAGGCACCAAGGGCGACGCTGAGCAGTATATGAACTCCGATGTCAAAACCAACATTGAGAGCGGCAAAAAGAGCATGGAAGCTTCCAGTAATCAGGCGGGCGAACAGGTGAAGAACAACGAGAAAGTCCAGCAGATCTTCCAGCAGATGGACGGCGTTGGGGCGTTTGGCCGGAACGCCCGGGCCGAGGGAAACAGAAGCGTTGAGCAGTCGACTGCCGAGTTCCAAAAAGCCATTCAGGAAAACGAGGAGAATACAAGAAAAGCGGCTGAGGAATTTAATAAGAATCTGAGTGATATCAGCACTACGTTTTAAGCTCTGATTCACGAAGGAGATGAAGCCATGCCAAGCCTGTATTACGAAGTCAGAAGGATTCCCGACCTCACCTTGAGCAAATACTCTGCCTTGGACGAGAGCGGCGTTGAAGGCGTGCTGAAAAAGCACGAGGCTTTTCTGCGCCAGATTCACAGAAAAGGGCTCCTCAACCGGGAGATCATCCGGTGGATCTATGAGTATAACCCCTCTGCGCCCAAAGGCAAGAGGATGAAGATTGTCATCAAGTTTGACGGGAAAAACGCTTCTGACTACATGCAGAGCTTTATCGGCTCATCTCCCCTGGCTCCTTATTTTGATTTGGTTCAGGTTTTTCCGGAGGAAGAGCTTCCTCCGCTTACCGGACAGGAAACGCCGAAGGATTTGGAAAAGCGCAGGGCGGCAACGCTCTCTTTGAATCAGGAAATGTACCGATGCCAGGCGTCCCTGATCAAGAAGGAGAAGTTTGCCCGCCCCGACAACCCCGACATGGCGGATTTCTATTCGGTGAACAAGTGGGAAATGAATGAAGACGCCCGGCTCTTCGGCCTCTTTACAATGATGAAAAAGATGGCTGAAAACTCCAAAAAAGAGGATAAGAGCCAATGGCGCTGCCTGTATTGCGTCGATGTCGTTCCCATGGATTATTCGGATGTTATCGAGTCGCCGTCGATGCTCGGCCCGATCATGACCGGGCTTCGCCGCATGCTTTCCCTGCGCGTGGAAAAAACAGGCACTTCAACGTCCTTTCAGAAAGATGAAAGCGCGGACTACACGCTGGAACGATACAAAGACCTGGTCAAGACGATCGCAGGAACGCCTCATTTCAACGTCAACATCAAAGCGTATGCGCAGAATTCGGATTACGCCAATATGCTCCTTGACGCCGCCGCCTCCGAGGCGCTGTCGGAAGGCTCCTATGACGTTGTCGTTGAAACGGGAATGTTCAGCGTCCATGAGATCATCAATAAGAATCTGCGGCTGCTGTGCAATTCCAAGGCCCCCAAAGAACTGAGGTTCTGGCCCACTTTGTTTTTCCTGAAGGAATTGGTTCCGTTTACCGCGCTTCCTACGCTGTATTCCGGCGAGTCGATCGAAATGCCGAAGGAAACGGCCCCGAGCTATGACGACAGCGGCCTGTATCTGGGCAAAGATACCGATGACTACAATGTATACTTCCCGCTGAAGAATCTGCCCAAGCACGCTTTCCTGGCCGGCGTTCCCGGCTCCGGCAAAACGAACAGCATGCTGCATTTGGTAACGACCCTGTATTCAAAGTTTGATATTCCGTTCCTCATCCTGGAGCCTGCCAAGCAGGAATACCGCGCGCTGGTGAACAAGCCGGAAATGAGGGGGACCACTGTCTTTTCCCCTTCTTCCGGCACAAAATTTTTGCTGCATATCAATCCGTTTCAGTTCCCGCTGAAAATGTCGTTGGCAGAGCACATCCGGAATGTAATCAATGTATTCGAGGGATCGTTTTCCATGGATCCTCCGATGCCCTTCCTTTTGGACCGGGCAATCGAGCGCGTTTACAGGGACAAGGGCTGGCTTCCGTATATGATCAATCAGGGTACGCTCCCTTACCCCACGATGGGCGAATTATACGATACGCTGGAGCAGATCCTCGAAGAAACGGATTATGAAGGCGAAATCAAGGGCAATCTGAAGTCCGTTCTTCAGGTTCGGATCGGCAGCCTTTTATCGCGTGAAATGGGCGATGTATTCAACGTTTCCGAATCTTCCCTGGCCCCGGAAGAATGGCTGACAAGGCCGGTTGTCATTGAATTGGAAGCAATGGGAAGCGGCCCCGCGAACTTCCTTACGCTTATGCTTTCAACCCTGATCAGGGAAACGCTGAAGGCCAATCCCTTGAAGAAAAAAGAGGGAAGCAAAAAGCCCCGCCACGTTATTTTCTTTGAGGAAGCGCATAACCTGATTGGCCCGAAGGCGGAAAAAGAAGCCGGGGAAAACGCCAACCCCAAAATTGCGGCCACAGCCTTCGTGGTAAAAATGCTGGCCGAGGTCCGGGCGCTGAATGAAGCGATCGTCATCGCCGACCAGCTTCCTACGGCTATGGCGCCGGAGGTCATAAAGAACACTTCCCTCAAGCTCGGCCATCGCATGACATCCCAGGATGACCGGCAGCTGCTGGGAAGCACCATGTCTGCGGACGAGGTGCAGCTTGAAAGGATGGCGACGTTCACAACCGGCCGGACGCTTTGCATCTACGAAGGACTGTTAAAGCCGTTTGAGCTTCAGATGGAGCAATGGTCAAAGGTAAACGGAGTCGTTCACGATGAGCTTTATGATTCTCCGAGCGACGAAAAGCTGTATGCCATGCTTTGTTACGAAGGATCGCCTTTCATCAAGGATTTATCCCAGAGCCTGAAAATCACGACGGATAAATACAATAAGCAATGGGATAAGATCATGGATGATGTTGAGGAATACTATGACCAGCTTGATGAACTGGCAGAAATCTGCGGTGATGTGGAAGAAGGCCGCCGGAAGCTTGAACACATTAATTGGAGCAAGGTATCCGCTGAAAAACGCGAAGAAATCTTTGCCCAGGCGCAGGAAAGCACGGAAGCTGCGGAAAACAGAAAAACGGAATTGGAGGCGCAGTTCCACCGCCTTTGCGACGCGATGGAAGAAGTGATTTTCAGCCTGTCGTCTTATAAGAAACAGAATAAATATTTTGAAGAGAAAATTATGCAGCTTGTGACCGATAAGTTCTATGCGTATAAGGTCTTTGCCGAGACTGTCAAGGAACGGTTTGGATTCGCAAGATCGGAAGAACAGAGGAACAGAAGAACCGAGCGCCTGAAGCAGTGGGAGTAAGATCAGAGCGGCATACCGGGGAGGTGAACCGGACGCATGGGCCAAAGATATGAGAAAAGCAGGAAGAACGTTTCTGAAAACAAAAAAACTTTTGAACGGCTGCATACAGAACGGGACACGCTTCAAAACGAGTATGCCCCGCTCGGTCTTCTTGACAGCATTCAGCAATTATTGGATGATGAAGTTTCAGACGCAATTCAGGGCGTAAGGGCTGCGGGGGAAAACGAATCCCAGCGGATAGAATCGGAAACAGATGCTGCGGAAGAAGAAAAAAATCAGATTGTCAACGAGGTTAACAGCGAGCTGGCGAAACTGAACGCCGGATTGGAGAAGCTTCGCAAATCCGGAAACATTGAGTTTGGGAAAAAAGCGGTTGAGCAAAGCAGTCGGGAGTATAAAAAGCAGATTGATAAGTTCAAGAGCTTAATAGATGAATTGGGAGAACAAGCTTCAGACAGCGCAGCATCTGCAAGCAGTGGTATAGAAAGCGTAGGTGGAGCTGTTTCTGAAAATGATAGTGATGCACCTATTCCGTGGAATGAAGGCGAAACGATTAACATTCCACATATGGAGCCAAATCGCAGTTCACCTCGTGATCTTCCGCAAACCCAATATGGCTTTACTAAGGACAGTAATGGCAATCTGACTTATGACTCGCCTATGGAAATGGATAAATACCTTTATGCACAGCAAGGAAGTGCATATACAAATTTTCAAGGAACATGCGGTCTATGTTCTTGTGCTAATATTCTGCGACTGGCCGGTGTTAATTACAGCGAGAAAGATATGATTGATTATGCAGCAAGTACATCCTCGGGTAATGGATGGCCTCAAAAGCTGTGTACTGTCAATCCGTTTAGACCAGAATCAAGTGGGGGTACAAATCCAAAGAGCCGTCAACAAATATTAGAGCATTTTGGTATTAGTAGTGGAGTTTTCTCGGTTGAAATGGAAAACGGCGTCGCTTCCGATGCTGCGATAGAAAACATAGCTCAATACGTTGCTGATGGTAGGGGTGTTATCCTTTCAGTACATGCCGGTGTTCTTTATAACGGAAGGGCGGTAAGAGATGATTACCATGCAGTGACAGTTACAAGTGTTACGAGAAACAAATACGGCGACGTTTCCGGCTTCTATATCTGTGATTCAAATGTCGGAACAACGTATTATAGCGCATTTCAAATAAAGGAAGCGCTTACAGGTGCTGACATGAACGTGACTTATTCGTATATAAGGTAATTGTATCGGGAGGTTAAAGATGAAATCATTAAAAGAAATAAAGGCGGTTATCTTTAAGACCGATTGCAAAGATTTTATCTGCGAGGGTCTGTGCTGTTCAGAACCAATCATTACAAAGGACGAGAATGGACTCATTGATAATTACTTTATCTATGCCTGCGACAGCAAAGGAACGAAATTCTCCAAACCGTTAGCGGCCTTTGGCGTTTACTCTGATGCTGGAAAAACGGCATACAAAAATGTATCGCTTGATTTTGCCGATAAAGAGTATTGCGCTAACAATCCCACAAACGATGAAGAAGCCTTGACTGCCTATGACTCTTATGTTGGCCTCTATCCTCAGATAAGAGACTTGGTTTACAAGGATTGTGATGAGTTCCAGAAAAAACTTCTTGCAGAATATATATCGGCATTGAAGGCTTTTTCTGGCCCGGTTCTATGGGAGTTCTATAATAAGTTATCGCCCATGTTTTTTGAGTGGGCTTGCCAACAAAGCTAAAGCTATGATTAGTTCTTGGAGGATAGAAAAATGGCACGGTATATTTGCTCTGATTGCTACAAGGAATTTGAAAGCGAGCAAAAGCCGGAATACTGCCCCGGCTGCGGCGCGGACGCCATCAAATTGCAGCTGCTGACGCAGAACCGGATCAATGATGAGATGGAAACCACCATGGGCAATCTTCGCCTGCTGCTCAATCTTCTTGACGCGTATGTTGAAAAGGTGCGCGGCATCAACGCCAACTACAAAAACAGGCTGGATGCCATGCTGGCCAGCCAGCGCGGCCAGATTAAAACCTGCGACGACAGGCATGCGCAGGAGCTCTCCAAAATTGAATATGAAAGATCAAGCGTGCTTGAAAATGTCGAGCAGCAGTACAGAGGAACGTTAAGCGCGGAACAAAGAAAAGCCGAGTCCTATAAGCGGCAGCAAAATGAAATCGCGGAGAACTCGCGAAAATACCGCGATGAAATGCAGATCCGCGTTGAAAACGGGAGAAAGCACATTGACCAGATCATGATCGAGCTACGGAAAGCCGAGGCGCATATTATTCCCAGAAAATATCATAAGATGGCGAAGAAGCCCGATTCTCCCGTGGTGGAAATCGCCGCCGCATCCCTGGACGACATTATGGCGATGCATCCGCAGGCTTTGGCGGATGAATTGAACGTTCTCAATGAAAAGTTCATCCGGCGGATCATCAAGGCCAGTGAAATCAATCGCAAATTTATTGAATTTTACTCCATGAGAAGGAAGGCGGAGCAGCTCTGTCAGAAGGAAATGGCAGAGCTTAACGCCATGCTGCCCGACAGCGACTCGAAAGCGCAGAAAATGATCGCCGAGGCCCGGCAGAAATTCAGCAGGCAAATGTCGCAGCATGAGAAAGACGCGGCGAAGAACAAACAGGACTACATCAATTACTGCGCTGAAATCAACCAGAAATATGATCGCCAGAAAAGCGAAGCTATCACGCGCCATGCGCAGCAAAAAAAGGATCTGCTTACGCAGCATGAGCGTCAGCTTAAGGACTTGGACGCCAGCAAGAAAAAGGACCTGATCGCCTCCTACCAGGCAATGCAGCAAACGGTTCTTTCCAAAGTATCGCCGCAGGCTGTCGCCGACGCCGTCAAGTATCAAAAGGCGCGGGCAAAAACATTGAAGAACAATTTTGCTCCCGCGGTTTCCGAACCCGAAAATATTACCGTGGGATCGCTGGAATACAAACTGGATCACATTCTTGGAAATCGTCTGGTTTCAAGCTTTATGACGACGAATTATCAGGCGGTGATCAACGGCAACAGCTTTGTGTTTCCTTTCACCATCGGATTAAACCAGAATTTGTGCCTGATGTTCAAGTATAATAATGCGCAGTCGTCTCAGGCCAAGGACCATATCCAGACGATCTGCCTCAACGCGTTCCTTTCCACGCCGCCCAACAAGATGCGCTTCCACTTCTTTGATCCGCTCAAAACGGGGCAGAGCTTTGCCGTGTTCAAGCACTTTGAAGATGACCTTTCCAGAAGCTACAACGTGATTCTTGGCGGCATCCAGACGGAAACGGCGGGAATCGAGCAGCAGCTTCAGATCATCGTCGACCACATCAAAACCATGCAGATCAACACCTTCAAGGGGCAGTACAAGAACATCCGCGAATACAACGCAGCGAATACCCTGAATCCCCAGCCGTACAATATCGTCGGCATTATGGATTTTCCCGCCGGTTTTTCTCCCAAGGCGATCGATTTGCTTCAGCAGATCGTTGCAACGGGAAAAGAATGCGGCGTTTACGCCGTCATTATGTGCAATACGGACAACATATCCGCCAGCGACGGCAAAACGCAGGCGCAGATCAAAAACATCGAAGCGGCCGCTACGGTATACTCCCTGCGGCAAAAGGGATATTATCTCGAGGCCAAGGATGGCGTCGATGAGAATATGATCTTTACGATCGACCCGCCGCTCGGCGTCCAGAAGATCGTTGCTATCGCTCCCATTATGAAGCAGGGAATAAAAGACGCGGGCAGAATCGTCATTGACTATAAGCACATCGCTCCCCCCGCAAACAGGCAATTCACGTACAGCGCCGATGAAGGCCTGGTTATCCCCATCGGCATGAGCGGAGCGAGCGATATTCAGTATCTCACATTGGGGCAGCCGGGAAGCCAGTCCGTTCATGCGCTGATCGCCGGGCAGATTGGCAGCGGGAAGAGCCGCCTGCTTCACGCGATCATTACGAGCAGCATCCTGCAATATTCGAATGAAGAGCTTGAGATTTATCTGGTGGACTTTAAGAGCGGAACTGAATTCAAAATATATGCGGACTATAATCTTCCCAATTTCAAGGTCATCGCAATTGAAAGCGAGCAGGAGTTTGGGCTGAGCGTTCTCCAATACATCATGAAGGAAGGGGATCGAAGAGGCCAGCTCTTCAACAGCCTTTCCGTGAGCGATATTACCGCATACAACAGCAAGCCGGAAGCGCGAAGGAATGGAAAACTGCCGAGAATACTTGTTGTCATTGATGAGTTTCACGAGCTTTTCAGCAGCGCCAATGCAGCGGTTTCGGCCGAGGCGTCCCGTTTGCTTGACAATATTCTGCGCTTGAAAAGAAGCTTTGGCGTTCACGTTATTCTCTGCACGCAGTCCGTCAGAGGGCTCAGCGAAGTAAACGAGGCGGCTATGGCGCAGATTGCGGTCCGGATCGCGCTGAAATGCCCGAGGGAGGACGCCGACATCCTTCTTGGCGCCGGCAGCGATGCCATTGCGCAGATCGAGGATAATGACGCCGGCTCTGCGATCTATCTGCCGGCAATCAGTACGCCTAAAACAAACAACCGGTTCCGGGTCGGCTATATCAGCCAGGAGGCGCACCATAGCATCCTGAAAGCCGTTGAGGCGCATTACGCGGAAAACGGCAGCAGGCAATGGGATACCCGCGTTCTTGTGTCCGACGTGGCGGACAGCAGGGACAGCGTTTTCCAGGAATATCTGAAGCGCAGCCGGCTTACGGTTGAACCGGGGAAGATCCATTTCGGAGAATCGCTGAATATTGACCGGAGCCTTGCGGTGTCTTTTGAAATGCGGAAGAACGAAAATCTTCTGCTTGCGGGCAAAGACGCGCAGAAGGCGCAGAACCTGCTCTTCTTTATCACCCTGGACCTTGTGATGCAGAAACTGAAGGCATTTAAGGAAGGCCGGGGCCCGTCGCAGATTTATGTATTCAACTTTAACGACGCCGATGACAGCAGCGTGAAGGACACGCTCCAGGAAATGGTGCTGCTCCTGCCGGATTATATCGAGGGAGCAACGGCATACGATGCTGTTGAGCGGCTGGAGGAAGTGTACAACTTTTATCGGAACAAGGAAAACGACGGCACGTACGTTTGGATGATCCTTTCAAATCTGGGCCTCGCCGCCGACTTCCAAACGGGATTGTACAGCAGCAGCAGCCAGGGCTTTTCCATGCTTGAGGAAATTTTAAGAAACGGCCCGCAAAAAGGGGTTTTCACGATCGCCTGGCATGACGATCTCACGCTGTTCAGCCAGAAGTTCCCCAACCTGATTGATTGCTTCAGAAAACGTATCGCTTTCAATCTGAGCGATGAAGAAGCCCTGAACTTTGCGGATATCGTTAAGGACCCGAGCATCAACAAAAACAACGCGGTCTACTTTGAAAGCGGCCATGGAAAGCAGAAATTCAGGCCTTATTCAACCCCCAACGCAGACTGGTTCAACCAGATCATGGACAAGATTTCTTGTGAAGACGCCGCTGACGGAGGCTGAGCATGGCCATGGAAATCGAGCTTGGTGAATTTGATCTGGACAGCTTCGCGGCGGCATCAGCGGATAAAGACGCTGCGGCCGCAGAGGCCGGAAAAGACGCCCCGCGGCAGATCATATTGATTATCGACGCCTCAAACAGCATGCAGGGGTACAGGATCGGAGCGGTGAATGACTGCGTAAACAATATCCTTTCCAAGCTGAAAACGCTGGACCGCAAACAGGAAATGCCGGTCAGCGTTTCTGCGATCGGCTTTTCTTCAAGGGTTTTCAGATGGTCGGATTCTTTCGTGCGGGCGTCGGATTTCAAATTCAGTTTTATTGAGAACGCCGATGGGACGACAGATATGAACGCGGTTTTTCAGGCGCTGATCCCGCTGACGGACAGCATGGAAAAGAACGCGAAAAAATATGTTGTTCTTTTCACGGACGGCTTCATTACGGACGACTGGGCAGAGGGCGCGGCGCAGTGGAAGCAGATGGAAATGTATTCTGATATCACGAAGATCGCCGTGGCCTTTGACGAAGACCTTCGCGACCCCCAAAGCAGCGGCTTTCTTGCGGAATTTGCGGATTCGGGAGCGGTCGTTTCCATGGCAGATCAGGAGAAGCTGCTGGCGATGCTGCTGAGCTGAGCACGGAAGGGAAAAACGGGATACGTTATAATCGGCGCCGTTCTTTGTTAGCCGTTTTCAATGCGGAACCGCGCAAGGCGTCATCACGGGCAGATGGGCGGGAAGGCCGCTTTGCGCGGAATTGATCCGGTTTATGCCAGCCGGGAAATAAATGTGAGGTAGAGCGCCTATGATCCAATACGGCACAATCGCCGATGCCATCGCTGCTCTCGTGCAAAAATACGGAATAGAGATATTGGGCAGCACGCCCCGTTTTATCGCGTTGCTGAGCGATTACGCGCCAAACCTTGCGGAGGATCAGCTGATTATCAGGGCGTTTGCGCGCGCCGGCGGAATGGCCCGCCTGGCCGGCTCTCTGAAAAGAAAAGACGGTTATGCCGCCCTGCTTTCGTCATGCTGCGAAACAGCAGTGAAAGCCTTTGCGGATGAAAACAGCCGGCATGCGGCGGTTGAAAGCGTCAAAAAAACAGCTGCGGCAATTGACGGCCGGTATGCGCGCTGCGCGGACCCTTTCTCGATCTATACCGAAGGGATGAATTATTTCCGCAGATTCCCGAAGGAAGCAAACGTGCCCGCAGCGATCCTGCTGTTTGAAGAGGCCTGGGAGGAGGGCTGCACGGAGCCCCTGCAGTATTTGGCCGGCGCATACCTCAAAGGCAAAGGCGTTCAGCAGGATACGGAAAAGGGAATGAAGTATCTCAGGCTCGCCTCGGAATCGGGCAATCTGAAAGCGGGCCTTGAATGGGCGGAATATCTGTGGAAAGGCATCCATACCGAAAAGGATGTTTCCCGCGCGGTCAGGATATTAAAGCGGCTGGATGACGGCAACGCTTATTATATGCTGGGAGAAATCTTCCGCGATAACGGAGAGTATGAAAAAGCCTTTGAATTTTACGTGAAAGGCGCGGAAAGCGGCCACGTCTACGCGCAGTACGCAGCCGCTGTGGCTTGCGCGACCGGCCAGGGAGTAAAAAGAGACATGCAAAAAGCCCTGGCGTGGCTGAAAGCGGCCGCTTTGTCTGGGCATGGCGACGCAAGAAAAAAATTGGAGGAGCTGGGAGAAAAATGGGATTGATGGAATACTTGCTGATTGCCATCGGCGCAATAGCGGCCGCGTTCCTCCTGGTGACGGTTGTGCGCAGGATATCCGCTTATTACAGGCAACGGCACAACATGAGCATTTGGGCGGGCGTTTTCATGCTGGCCATCGCGGCGGTGGCAGTGGCCTATTCGTATTATCATTATCATATGATGCAGACCGCTTATGCTGTGGCGGCGGGGGCCCTTCTGTTTCTGACGGGGCTGCTGGATATGCTTCACGCAGGAGTCGGGATGGGCTTTCTTGCTTTGCTTCTCCAGCTCATTCTGGCGGCAGCGTTTATCGCTGTCATACTGACCGCGGTCATCCTATATACTGTCCGGGCGCTCCGGCGCGGAGATGATCTTGTCCTCGACGCCGTAACGGGCACATCCAGCGGATTCCGCAATGGCGTCAGCCTGTTCTTCCGATTCTTTGTCCCGTAAACGGCATGGATAAAACGAAGGGCAGCGCAGCGCGCCGCGCCATGGTTATGCGGCAAATTCCCCATAGCGGGATTGATTCTGGAGATGAGAAAATGCAAAACGACTTTGGGACACAGGATTTACCATACAGAGTGGGCGGGCTGCTGTACACGCCCGCGTTGAATGACGGCATCGCGGAAAAGATCGTGCGGCATGCGATCAAAGGCCTGACTTCTCTTGCCCTGTGCCTGGAAGATTCCATCAGCGACGACAGCCTGGACAAGGCGGAACAGCAGCTGATCATCACCCTGGAGAAGCTGAAAGAAAGCGAAGCGGAGCTTCCGCTGCTGTTCGTCAGGGTAAGGAACGCGGAGCATCTTGCAAGGATCCATGCGCTGCTGGGCGAAGCCGAATCAATTCTCACAGGCTATGTTCTGCCAAAATTTGATCTGACAAATTGCGAGACCTATTGCCGGTTGATCCGGGCATACAACAAAGGAAGAACAAACCGGCTGTATATCATGCCGATTCTGGAAAGCAAAACGGTGGCTGATATTGGCAGCAGAGCCGATACGCTTTGGGCGATCAAGCGCTGCCTGGATGCCGCCCATGATTATATCCTCAATGTGAGAGTCGGCGGGAATGATTTCAGCAATCTGTATGGCTTGAGGAGAAAAGAAACCCAAAACATTTATCAGATTGGCGTGATCCGGGATATCCTTGTCAACATCATCAATGTATTTGCCGCTGATTATGTTGTTTCTGGCCCGGTATGGGAATATTTCGGCGAGGATGATACCCAGCCCTGGGCCGATGGCCTGCGGAAAGAAATAGAGTTGGATCAGCTGAACGGGTTTATCGGCAAAACGGCTGTCCATCCGTCGCAATTGCCTGTCATTTATGAAAGCCTGAAGGTGCGCAAATGCGACTATGACGACGCGGCCAGCATCGCACATTGGTCCGTTAACGGTCTGGCTGTGGCGAAAAGCCCGGACGGCAAAAGAATGAACGAAGTGAAATGCCATCTCAAATGGGCCGAGCGCGTGCTGACGCTGGCCGGAATTTATGGCGTCAGGGATGAAGAATGAAGCGAAGGAGCACTTCTGGGGTATGATAAAATATCAGGAAAACGACATCCTCCGTATTGCCAAAAGGATCAGAAACAACAAACGCCCCTATCTGCTGGTAAACCCCTT
>Ga0247610_10001222_pt1 | contig 32346 bp, 32 predicted proteins | sample 174DNAGHGhighgp2_FD_193483 | JGI IMG/M metagenome (GOLD analysis project Ga0247610, IMG submission 193483) | Sheep rumen microbial communities from Palmerston North, Manawatu-Wanganui, New Zealand - 1742 DNA GHGhigh gp2 | ecosystem: Host-associated > Mammals > Digestive system > Stomach > Rumen...
GCTCTCCCTTCGTCAGGTACCAAAGGGAGTGCTTGTATATGAGATAAACGGCCCCATGTTCTTTGCAGCTGCCGACAAGTTCATGCAGATAAATACCCAGAAGGGAATAAAGGCAGTCATCCTAAGAATGAGAGGAGTTCCAGCACTTGACATCTCTGCTTTAAGAACACTTGAACAGATTCATGAGACATGTCAGAAGCATGGCATAAGACTTATACTTTCGCATGTCAACGAACAGCCGATGAGCGTAATGAAAAAAGACAAATTTGATGAAAAGATCGGTGAAGAGAATTTCGCTGCGCATATAGATGATGCACTGGCTATGGCTGGGCAGATTTAATAAATTATTAAGACAAACAAAATATATATATGATATAATCTTCTAAGATAAGGAACGATAACATGAAGCTTAGGGGATGTATAAGAAAAACTTCATTACTTCTTGCTGTAAGCGTGATCTTTCTTGCGGGTTGCGGACGCATGAAGCAGGGCGAATATACGCAGGCCGGCTATGATTCCATCGAGAACAATCAGTTTTCTCAGGCTATGGATTCATTTGATGTGGCGCAGGAGAACGGAGAGGATCCGCTAATGATCGCCAGAGGAAGAGGCATAGCCAGCTATTATCTGATGGATTATCAGTCAGCCGTGGATTATTACCACGAGAGCATGACATATACGGGAAGCAATGTAAGAGACATAGATTACGATCTGAATTTCTATCTGGCTCAGGCATATGAGAAGCTGGATGAATTCAATGAAGCGATAGCTACATATACCGCGATACTTAATCTTAATGACAAGGATGTGATGGCCTACTATCACAGGGGCACCGATTATCTTAAAGTCGGAGAACATGATCTTGCGATAGAGGACTTTGAAAAAGCTTTAAGCTTGGAGCCCGGAAACTACGATCTAAGGATAGAAGTCGCGGGGCGTCTTTCGGACAACTACTATGAGGAAGAGGGTATCAAGTATCTTCAGAACTTTCTTGTAGATAATGAAAAGAAACTGTCAAGCTTTGACAAGGGCAGGATATATTATTACATGGGTGATCTGGAAAATGCCAAGGTTTATCTTGAGGATGCCAGAGACGATGATGACCAGAACACGGTGCTGTTTCTCGGAAAGACATATGAGAAACTTGGAGACTACAATTATGCAGCGAGCGTATATGACAATTTCCTAAAGAGACATCCAGAAAGTGCCATCATATATAATCAGCTGGGACTTAGTAAGCTCGAAGCGGGTGACTATGAGGCTGCGCTCAATGCATTTATGAGTGCAAAGAACATAGAGAACAACGGAATTGAGCAGACGCTCTCATACAACGAGATCGTCGCTACGGAATACATGGGCGATTTCAAGAAGGCAAAAAATCTGATGGCTTCATATATGACAAGCTATCCTGATGATGAAGCAGCCAAAAAAGAAAATGTATTCCTGTCTACCAGATGAGAGTTTAGTGGAGCAATTTGTATAATGAATTAACATAAAAAAGAGCCTGTTTTTGTGGGTATGAGCGCATATCCGCACAAATTGGCTCTTTTTGCGTGGACACAATATTTAGGTAAAGTTTACATAATAATACACAATATATTGTGTTTTCTGTTGACTTTTATACTAGGTGATGTTATCATGGCTAATGTAGGGCGTTTTTCGAATGCTACTAAATATTCTTATAAGAAAGTCGGGGTTATCCAATGTTTCAGGTAGTCAAAAGGGACGGGGAAGAGACAGAGTTTGCTTTAGCAAGGATCAGCGATGCGATCATCAAAGCTTTCAATGCTACTGATGCATCATTCACAAATGATGTTATCGATCTGCTTTCGCTTCGAGTTACTGCTGATTTTCAGAACAAGGTAAAAGACAATAGGATTGCTGTAGAGGATATTCAGGATTCAGTAGAGAGAGTCCTGGAGCAGGCGGGGTATTCCGAAGCGGCAAAAGCTTTCATTCTCTATCGTAAACAGAGAGAAAAGCTTCGTAACATGAAATCAACCATCCTTGATTACAAGGATGTTGTAAACAGCTATGTAAAGGTTGAGGACTGGAGAGTTAAGGAGAATTCCACCGTAACATATTCTGTCGGCGGACTGATCCTATCAAATTCCGGTGCCGTTACAGCCAACTACTGGCTGTCTGAGGTTTATGATGAGGAGATAGCAAAGGCTCATCGTAATGCAGACATACATATACATGACCTTTCTATGCTTACCGGATATTGCGCCGGATGGTCATTAAAGCAGCTTATCAAAGAAGGACTCGGAGGCATTCCGGGAAAGATCACATCTGCGCCTGCCGCACATCTTTCTGTGCTGTGCAACCAGATGGTTAACTTCCTTGGAATCATGCAGAATGAATGGGCAGGCGCTCAGGCATTCTCTTCATTCGATACATATCTTGCTCCTTTTGTAAAGGTTGACAATCTTACATATAAGGAAGTCAAGAAATGCATAGAGGCATTTATCTACGGTGTCAACACACCTTCAAGATGGGGAACTCAGGCTCCTTTCTCAAATGTAACGCTTGACTGGACAGTTCCTGCGGATCTTGCCGAGCTTCCTGCTATCGTAGGCGGCAAGGAGATGGATTTCTGCTATAAGGACTGCAAGGAAGAGATGGACATGGTCAACAAGGCATTTATCGAGACCATGATAGAGGGAGATGCCAACGGACGCGGATTCCAGTATCCTATCCCTACCTATTCGATCACAAAGGATTTCGACTGGTCTGATACAGAGAATAACAGACTGCTCTTTGAAATGACTTCAAAGTATGGCACACCATACTTCTCGAATTATATCAATTCCGATATGGAACCTTCAGACGTAAGATCTATGTGCTGCCGCCTACGTCTGGATCTTCGTGAACTGCGTAAGAAGACGGGAGGCTTCTTTGGTTCCGGAGAAAGCACCGGTTCTGTGGGTGTTGTTACGATCAACATGCCCAGGATCGCATATCTGTCAACTGACAAGGCTGACTTCTACAAGCGCCTTGACAAGATGATGGATATAGCAGCTCGTTCGCTCAAGATAAAGAGGGGAGTAATAACGAAGCTGCTCAATGAGGGTCTTTACCCTTATACACGCAGATACCTTGGTACATTTGATAATCATTTCTCTACCATAGGACTGGTTGGAATGAATGAGGTGGGTCTCAATGCCAACTGGCTGCGTGCGGACATGACCAACAAGCATGTTCAGGATTTCACAAAGGAAGTTCTCAATCATATGAGAAACAGACTCAGTGATTATCAGGAGATGTACGGTGATCTGTACAACCTTGAGGCTACACCTGCAGAGTCAACTTCTTACAGGCTTGCAAAGCACGACCGCAAGAACTGGCCGGGTATCAAGACAGCAGGAAATCAGGGCGATACACCTTACTATACAAACTCTTCACACCTGCCTGTTGGATATACATATGATATATTTGACGCTCTTGACATCCAGGATGAACTGCAGACACTTTATACTTCAGGTACCGTATTCCATGCATTCCTTGGCGAAAAGCTTCCCGATTGGAAGGCTGCAGCCGAGCTTGTAAGGACGATAGCTGAAAACTACAAGCTTCCTTACTATACACTGTCTCCTACATATTCTATATGCAAGGATCACGGATATATAGCAGGAGAGGTTGCACAGTGTCCTCACTGCGGAAATCCTACAGAAGTATACAGCAGGATCACAGGCTACTACCGTCCGGTTCAGAACTGGAATGACGGAAAGCTTCAGGAATATGCAAACAGACAGGTTTACGATATAGACAGATCGGTATTAAAGAGACCTATGAGCGCGGTGGTAACATTAAAGGATGTTGAGGATGATATTCCCGATATCGAGGTTTCAATACCTACCGATGTGATGTATCTGTTCACTACAAAGACCTGTCCGAACTGCAAGCTTGCAAAGGAATATCTGAAGAATGAGAAATATGTTCTCATAGACGCAGAGGAGAATATGGAGCTTGCCGGTAAATACGGCATCATGCAGGCGCCTACACTTGTTGTGGTCAACGGTGACGGATTCAAGAAATATGTCAATGCATCAAATATCAAGAAATTTGCTTCTGAACGATCAATGGCAGTAAGATAAAGATAAGAAAAAGGCAAGCCTAATGCTTGCCTTTTATTAGGATATCACAAGCATAAAAAGCCTGTGGTAAAGGAGAAATATATGATAAACAAACTTATAGCGAACATCAAAAAGACTCAGGCTCCGATCGTTGTAGGACTTGATCCTACAATGAAACTCATACCTGAATTTATAATTAAAAAGGCGATAAAGGAGCACGGCGAGACCTTAAATGCCGCTGGTGCAGCGATCTGGGAGTATAACAAGGGCATCATAGATGCGATCTATGAATACATCCCTGCAGTAAAACCCCAGATAGCGATGTACGAACAGTTCGGAATGCCCGGGCTTGACGCATTCGACAAGACTGTAAGATACTGCAAGCAAAAAGGCCTTGTTGTCATCGGAGACATAAAGAGAGGCGATATCGGTTCTACTTCGACTGCGTATGCGATAGGTCATCTGGGTTCGGTAAAGATCGGCTCAACAGTCTGCAGGGGCTTTGATGAGGACTTTGTCACGGTTAATCCGTATCTTGGAAGCGACGGAGTAAAGCCTTTCATAGAAGTCTGCAAGGAAGAAAAGAAAGGTATCTTTGTTCTTGTAAAGACATCAAATCCCAGCAGCGGAGAATTCCAGGATCAGCTCATCGGAAACAGAAAGCTGTTTGAACTTGTGGGTGAAAAAGTCAACGAGTGGGCAGGTGAATGCATGGGAGATGAGTACTCTTATGTAGGAGCGGTAGTTGGTGCAACATATCCCGAAGAAGGAAAACTGATGAGGGAAGTTATGCCAAAGAGCTTCATACTCGTACCCGGATACGGTGCCCAGGGAGGAAAGGGCAAGGATCTTGTACACTTCTTCAACAAGGACGGACTTGGAGCGATCGTAAACTCAAGCCGCGGAATAATAGGAGCATATCAGCAGCAACAGTATGCTTCATATGGAGAAGAAGGCTATGCGGATGCGGCTCTTGCAGCTGTAAAGGCAATGAAGGAAGATATATCACAGGCACTTGGCTGATTACGAAAGGATATATATTATGGAAGCTTATAAACAGGAATTTGTTGATTTCATGCTCGACTGCGGCGTTTTGAAGTTCGGGGATTTTACATTAAAGAGCGGCAGAAGATCGCCGTTTTTCATGAATGCCGGACTCTATGTCACAGGCTCTCAGCTTACAAAGCTGGGAGAATACTATGCCAAAGCGATACATGACAAGTACGGCGATGATTTTGATGTTTTATTCGGTCCCGCTTACAAGGGCATACCATTAAGCGTTGCAACGACAATGGCATACTCAAGGCTGTACGGAAAAGAGATCAGATACTGCTCTAACAGAAAAGAAGCAAAGGATCACGGTGATGCTGGCATTTTGCTGGGAAGCCCCATAAAGGACGGTGACAGGATAGTTGTAATAGAAGATGTTACAACATCGGGAAAATCCATGGAAGAGACGATACCGATCGTCAAGGCGCAGGGTGATGTAAAGATAATAGGCCTCATGGTCTCTTTAAACAGATGTGAGAAAGGTAAGGGCGACAAGGGTGCACTCGATGAGATAAAGGACCTTTACGGCTTTGAGACAGGGGCTATCGTGTCAATGAAGGAAGTTGTTGAATATCTTACTCAAAAGAAGATCATTGACGATGAGCTTAAGGCAAGGATAGATTCGTACTATAAAGAGTACGGAGTATGATATGGCAAAGAAGTACATATTTACAGATAAAAATCATTCACCGCAGGCCATAATGTCTTCGGTGCTGGGACTCATAGCCGATGTAGCGCTCGGATATGCGATATACTCCACCTACATACTCGGCGGGATAGCCACTGAGCGTCTTGGAGGGACGGGAGCAGTCATACTTCTGTTTGCGACTGTCGGACTTATACTCGGATATATATCAAAGTCAAGAGCGGATGAGTTCCATCTGTTTTCTTATATAGGTATAGTTTTGAATCTTGCGGCACTTTTGGGAGTCAGTATGGTACTATATGCCGGAGCGTACGGGGTGTAATGAGTTACAGTTATAAGAGAATATTTGATAATGAAGATCTAGAATACTTGATGGAAAGACACGAGCTGGCTATGGAGAGGATAAGCTCGATCTGTGACAAATGCGAGACAGACGATGCATATTATCCGTATTTTAATCAGGCAGCTCTGTTTTTGCGTTCGGTTGACGGGATCCTTTTGTCTGCTATGGAAGGATCTTTTTTCAAGACTTCGGTAAACAGACGTATCCAGGCAAACAAGGATCTGTATATAGAACTCAGACCAAGATACTATGAAAACAGCTATTTAAATCCGTCGTTTGCGGTAAGAAAACTGGGAAAAGAGTTCGGTCAGCTTTTGTCTGCGATATATGCGGAACTAAGAAGCTGCATCATATATGCTTATTCACAGAATCTTGAACAGGTTCTCATAAGAGAGGAACTCTTTTTAGAGATCTATTACATGTTTGTCGAAGCAAAGTCAGAGAGCGGCAAGGCACCTAATTTTGAAAGTGTCAAAGAGACATTTAAGAGCTTTGCCTTTGACTATCTTGACCTCATGCTCGCAGATTCCCTGGGAGATTCATTTGCAAACACTGAGAGTCTTCCAAAGGCGATAGTTATGGAGGCTGACCTTGGCGACAGCGATTATCTGTATGACTACGGCGAGTATATATCCGACACGGAGCTATCCATGGCCACATTTATGGCTACATTAAGCGACGATGATATAGACAGGATGGCATATACGTTTACCGAAGGATACAGATTGGGATTCATTGCAACAGGCAAGGATATTTCGATCAAAAAGACGGTTGAGATAAGATATTTTCTGGGTTTTGAAAGAGTTGTGAGAAAAGCTGTTCAAAACTTTAAGGATATGGGGCTTGATGCGATCATACATTATTCCTCACCGAGCTTTATGCTTTCAAGGAGTGTAATAAAGAGAGGCATAGAGAGCACATCTATAAACAGGCAGTTTGACAGCGATCATGAGTATGACAAGGTTTTTTACTTTGATCATGCGTTTATGGAAAGAAAGCTTGAAAGCTATCGCGACTGCCTTGATAAGATCAAGGATATGGCAGCCGTGTACGGCGGTCCTGCCTGCATAGAAAGCTTTGGAGAAAAGCCGTTCACTCCTGTTAAGAAGAATGAAAAGACATCAGCCGATGCTCAGGCTAAAAAACTGTTCACGCAATACAGTGGAAGAGCAGGAGAGATATTAAACAGATATGTCAAAGGCGAGGAGAGGAGCTTTACCATTATCGCATTCCCGACACCTACGATAGGCGAAAGATTTGAAGATATATTCAGGGAAACGATAAAGATCAATACACTAAACTATGAGCTGTACAGGGATATGCAGCAGATAATCATAGATACTCTCGATAAAGCTGACTATGTTCATGTTCTTGGAAGAAACGGCAACAGGACTGACATAAAGGTACAGCTGGTTGACATAACTAACCCTGATAAAGAGACCAAGTTTGAAAACTGTGTTGCAGATGTCAACATTCCGGTAGGAGAGGTATTCACATCTCCGAGACTTGAGGGTACGAACGGTATCCTACATGTCAAAGAAGTATTTTTAAACGGTATTCAATTCGTCGATTTGACACTAGTATTTAAGGACGGAATAATAGATAATATAACTTGTGGTAATTATGAGGACGAAGAGGAATGCAAGAAGTTTATCGACACATATCTTCTGTTCAATCATGATACGTTACCGCTTGGCGAGTTTGCGATAGGAACAAATACCGTCGCATACAAAGCAACAAAAACATACGGGCTTGATTCTATCATGCCGATACTGATCGCAGAAAAGACAGGACCGCATTTTGCTGTCGGAGATACATGCTATTCTCATGAAGAGGATGTTGACACCTTTAATCCAAACGGCAAGAGAATAGTGGCCAAGGAGAACAGCTTCTCCGCAAAGAGAAAGACCGATCCTCAGGCAGCATACTTTAACTGCCATACCGACATCACGATACCGTATGATGAACTGGGAAGCCTTTGCGCGATCACAGATAAAAAAGAAGAGATATTCATCTTAAAGGACGGCAGATTTGTCCTTGAGGGACTTGAGAAACTCAACGAGCCTTTGGATGAATTAAGTATTGATTAAAGAAAAGGAGTAAGATTATGCCACAGGTAGGAATAGTAATGGGAAGCGATTCTGATATGCCGATAATGGCAAAGGCTGCAGAGATGCTTGACAGATTCGGCATCACATATGATATGAACATCATATCTGCACACAGAGAGCCTCAGGAGTTTTTTAACTATGCAAACAGCGCAGAAAAAAGAGGATACAAGGTCATCATCGCAGGCGCGGGAATGGCAGCTCATCTTCCCGGCATGTGTGCAGCGATCTTTCCGATGCCCGTTATAGGAATCCCTATGCATACAACTAGCCTTGGAGGAAAGGATTCACTCTACTCCATAGTTCAGATGCCCAGCGGTATTCCCGTGGCAACAGTTGCGATAAACGGCGGAGCAAATGCAGGCATACTTGCCGCAAAGATCCTTGCCACAAGCGATGAGGCATTGCTTAAAAAATTAAAGGATTACAAGGAAGAACTGAGAGAGCAGGTCGGAGCCAAGGATGCAAAGCTCTCTGAAGTAGGATATAAGAATTACAATAAATAAACAATAAAAGGAGAATATTATGGATTACAAAAAGGCCGGAGTTGATATTGAGGCAGGCTACAAGTCAGTCGAGCTTATTAAGGCATTTGTCAAGGAGACAGACAGACCTGAGGTGATCGGAGGTCTTGGTGGTTTTGCAGGTGCATTTTCCATGGAGAAATTCAAGAGCATGGAAAAGCCCACACTCGTTTCCGGAACGGATGGCTGCGGAACAAAAGTCAAGCTCGCATTTTTAATGGACAAGCATGATACTATCGGAATAGATGCGGTTGCGATGTGTGTAAATGATATCGTATGCGGCGGCGGTGAACCTTTATTCTTTTTGGATTATATAGCATGCGGCAAGAACTATCCCGAAAAGATAGCGGCCATCGTAAAAGGTGTTGCCGAAGGCTGCAAGCAGGCAGGATGTGCGCTTATCGGCGGAGAGACAGCGGAACATCCCGGTTTAATGCCTGAGGATGAATACGATCTTGCTGGATTTGCGGTAGGAATAGTTGATGAAAAGGATATAATCACCGGAAAGGATCTGAAAGCAGGCGATGTTCTGATCGGACTTGCATCTACAGGTGTTCACAGCAACGGATTCTCTCTTGTGAGAAAGGTCTTTGAAATGACAAAGGAAAGCCTTGACACATATTATGAAGAGCTTGGCGCAAAGCTCGGAGATGTTCTTATCGAGCCCACACGCATATATGTTAAGGCACTAAAGGCTGCAGCAGATGCAGGAGTTAAACTAAAGGCATGCAGCCATATTACAGGCGGAGGCTTCTATGAAAATGTACCCCGTATGCTAAAAGAGGGTACACATGCGAACATAAAGAAGGATTCATATCCCGTGCCTCCAATATTTGATCTTATGAAAAAGAAGGCTGATCTTGACGAGGACATGATGTACAACACGTTCAACATGGGTCTTGGAATGGTTATAGCCGTTGATAAGGCTGATGTCGATACAGCGATAAAGGCATTTGAATCTGCCGGTGACAAGGCTTATGTTGTCGGAGAGATAACAGAAGGAGAAAAGGGAGTAACCTTATGCTAGACATAGTTGTATGCGTGTCGGGAGGAGGAACCAACCTTCAGGCTATCATAGACAAGATTAAGAGCAAAGAGATAACAAATGCCAGGATAAAAGCGGTGATCTCAAACAATTACGGCGTAAAGGCGCTTGAAAGAGCACAGAATGCCGGGATCGATGCAAAGGTAGTATCACCCAAGGATTATGAGAACAGAGATTTATTCAACAAGGCATTGCTTGAAACGGTAAAGGAATATGAGCCCGGTCTTGTTGTGCTTGCGGGATTTCTTGTAAACATCCCCGAGCAGTTTGTTAAGACATTCAAAAACAGGATAATTAATATTCATCCGTCACTCATACCGTCATTTTGCGGTGTCGGCTACTACGGACTCAAGGTGCACGAAGCAGTCCTTGCAAGAGGAGTAAAGGTTACAGGTGCGACAGCGCATTTTGTAGACGAGGGAACGGATACAGGACCGATCATATTGCAGAAGGCGGTTGAAGTATTACCTGATGACACGCCAAAGACTCTTCAGTTAAGAGTGATGAAACAGGCAGAGTGGGAGATACTTCCGAAAGCGATCGATCTTTTCGCAAACGGAAAAATAAAAGTCTCTGATTCAAAGGTTGAGATAGGGTAAGGAGGATAGTGTGAAAGTACTTATTGTTGGTGGCGGCGGCAGAGAGCATGCCATAGCCGTGAGCATGAAAAAGAGCAAGAGAGTTGACAAGTTATACTGTGTGCCGGGAAATGCTGGTATAGCACAGATAGCTGAGTGCGAACCTTCCATAGGAGTTATGGAGTTTGACAAGATAGTATCCTATGCAAAAACGATACAGCCTGATCTTATATTTGTCGCACCCGATGATCCGCTCGTTGGGGGACTTGTAGATGTACTTGAAGCCGAGGGATTCAGGACCTTCGGACCCAGAAAGAATGCTGCGATCCTAGAGGGAAGCAAGGCCTTCTCCAAGGATCTTATGAAAAAATACAATATTCCGACAGCTGCTTACGAGACATTTGATGATGCAAACAAGGCTATTGAGTATCTTGAAAGCGCTCAGATGCCTATAGTTCTAAAGGCTGACGGACTTGCACTCGGCAAAGGTGTTCTTATCTGCAATACTCTAGAGGAAGCAAAGGCCGGAGTAAAGGAGATAATGCTTGATAAGCACTTTGGCGATTCAGGAAACAAGATGGTCGTTGAAGAGTTCATGACTGGCAGAGAGGTTTCAGTACTGTCGTATGTTGACGGAAAGACAATAAAGACAATGACTTCGGCTCAGGACCACAAGAGAGCGCTTGACGGCGATCAGGGCTTAAACACCGGAGGCATGGGTAATTTCTCTCCCAGTCCTTTCTATACAAAGGAAGTAGACGATTTCTGTAAAAAGTATATATATCAGCCAACCGTTGATGCTATGGCAGCGGAAGGAAGACCTTTTAAGGGGATCATCTTCTTTGGCCTCATGCTAACAGAAAAAGGACCGAGAGTTCTTGAATACAATGCACGTTTCGGAGATCCCGAGGCACAGGTTGTACTCTGCAGACAGAAGAATGATATAATGGATGTTATAGATGCCTGCATAGACGGTACACTTGATAAGATAGATCTTCAGTTTGAAGACAATGCTGCCGTATGTGTTGTCCTTGCGAGTGAAGGATATCCCGTTTCATATGAAAAAGGCAAGGTAATAAAGGGCCTTGAGAACTTTGAGGGCAAGGAAGGATACTACTGTTTCCATGCCGGAACAAAGGAAAAAGATGGACAAATAGTGACAAATGGTGGTAGAGTATTAGGCGTGACGGCTGTAGGCAGCGATCTTAAGGATGCAAGGCAAAAGGCCTATGAAGCTACCAAGTGGGTCACATTTGACAATAAATACATGAGAAGTGATATTGGCAAAGCAATAGATGAGGTGGAAAGGAATTAGAAATATGAGATTTGGTAAAGCAGTTAAAGGGTTGCTTGTTGCAACGATCGTAACGGCGTCACTATATATCGGTGCTTTTGGAAGCATGGCAGCCGGAACCTGCAAGGTATCGGCAGATGCGGCCAAGATAAGACAGTCAGCCAGTACATCCGCTGAAGTGGTAGGAAGTACAGTCAAGGGAAGCAAACTCGATGTTTTATCTTCTACAAAGGATGGAAGCGGCTATACCTGGTATAAGGTATATGTTGACGGAAATACTACAGGTTATATCAGAGCCGATCTTGTCACAGATGTAGACGGTGATATAAAGACAGAATCATCATCTTCTTCCTCATCAGAAACAACCGAGACAAAGAAGAGCGAAGAGACCACTCAGACAGAAACTGTTACGGAAGTAGTTACAACAACGGTTGAAGCATGTGAATTCACAAGCGGAACAACAACTGATTCAGTCAGTGTAAGAGAAGGGGCTTCAACAAAATCGAATAAGAAAGCCACAGCTCCCGCGGGGCAGGCTCTTTCCATAACAGGACAGGCAAACGGAAGTGATGGAAAGGTATGGTATCAGATAAGCTACGGCGATGTGAACGGATTCATAAGATCAGATTACGTCAATACATCGACAGAATCTGAAGATACGGGCGAAGCGGAGGTTGATACCGAGACTGAAGAGCCTGAAGAAACTGAGATGGAAGCTGATCTTCCGGTTTCTGCTCCCAACAGCGATTATGAACTGAAATATGAACCGAACAACGAAGGCGTTGATACATGGTACTTATATGATCATATCAAGGGAACCAGACAGAGCATAGACAACATCAATGCCGTTATGCAGCAGAGCCAGGCAGCTGAGAGTTCAGATGCCGGAGATGCATCAAAGTATAAAAAGATCGTTATCATCATGGGTATCGTTATACTGTTCCTTGTGATCGCGGTTTCTATCCTTCTTTTCAAACTCAGGGATTCATATGAAGACTGGGAGGATGATGAAGACGATGAGGCTTATGAAGATGAAATGCCGCAGCGTCCGGTAAGAAAGGCAACACCCGCACCGGCACCTGTAGTCGAGGATGAACCCAACGATGATGATATAAAGATCGTCACAAAGAAGGGCAAACCCAAAAAGGCATCTGCCATTACCAAACCTTCAAAGGCATTGCAGGATGACAGGAAGGAAGCTTGGCAGTCAAAGAATTTCCTCGACATCGATGATGACATGGAATTCGAGTTTTTAGATATTGATAAGTAAGTGATCATATATATGCATTCAGGGTTATGACCTTGGATGCATAATCACTATATAATAGGAATTATCAGCATGAAAGAATATACCGAAAGTGCAAAAACTGCGTTAAAGCATGCAAAAAGATATGCAAAGACTCTTCATCAGTCCTATGTGGGAACAGAACATCTTCTCATGGGACTCATAAAGGAAAATGAAGGTCTGGCAGCAAAGGTTTTAACATCAAACGGAGCAAAGCTTGAAACCGTGGAGGAGCTTGTAAGGGATTTTGTTGCTCCCGATACTGCTTTGCCTGTAGCGGAAAGAGACGGATATTCTCCGAGAGCCGTAAAGGTTTTAGAGGAAGCAGCTACTCAGGCCGACAGATTTAATTCCGCTGAGATAGGAACTGAGCACATCTTGCTCGCTATCATCAAGGAAGGCGAGAATGTTGCTGCCAGACTGCTCATAACAATGGGAGTCAATCTGCCGAAGATATATGCCGAAACACTTGTATCAATGGGAGAAGACGGAAATCTGTACAAAGAGGATCTTCCTATAAAGGCATCAAAGAAGAACGGAACTTCAATGCTTGCTCAATACAGCAGAGATCTCACTGAACTTGCCAGGTCAGGCAAGCTCGATCCGGTAATAGGAAGAGAAACCGAGATCCAGAGAATGATCCAGATACTAAGCAGAAGGACAAAGAACAATCCCTGCCTTGTGGGTGAACCAGGAGTGGGTAAGACTGCGATCGTTGAAGGACTTGCACAAAGGATCGTTGCCGGAGAAGTTCCCGATACTGTAAAAAATAAGAGAGTCCTGACTCTTGATCTTTCCGGTATGGTGGCAGGATCCAAGTACAGAGGAGAGTTTGAAGAGAGAATAAAGAAAGTCATGAAGGAAGTCATTGAGGACGGAAATGTATTTCTCTTCCTTGATGAACTGCATACTCTTATAGGTGCCGGCGGAGCTGAAGGCGCTATAGATGCGTCAAATATCTTAAAACCCAGTCTAAGCAGAGGCGAGATACAGCTGATCGGTGCGACAACTCTTGCAGAGTACAGAAAGTATGTTGAAAAGGATGCCGCTCTTGAGAGGCGTTTCCAGCCCATCACTGTAGAGGAGCCTACAGAAGAGGAAGCGATACGAATATTAAATGGCATTGCACATAAATATGAGGAGCATCATAAGGTAAAGATTACGGAGGATGCCATTGAAAGTGCTGTAAGATTATCGGCAAGATATATCAATGACAGAAATCTGCCCGATAAGGCGATCGATCTTATCGACGAGGCTTCCAGTGCTGTAAGGCTTCGTACAGCCAATACATCGGCTAAGCTCAATGAGCTTGTAGAAGAGATCAAAAAGACAGATTCTCTTATAGAGCAGGCAATAAAGGTCGAGGCTTTCGCTGAAGCAGGTGAGCTCAAAAGGAATGAAGACGAGCTCATTAAAAAACTTGACAAGATGAGAGCCAAAGAGATCAAGCAGGCCTCAAGAAAAGAATATATTGTTGGCGAGGATGAGATAGCTGAGGCAGTTGCAGCCTGGACAAAGATACCGGTATCCAAATTAAATGAAAAAGAGGCTGACAGACTGTTAAGATTAGAGAGCATACTTCATAAGAGGGTAGTTGGACAAAACGAAGCAGTTGAAGCTATTTCCAGGGCGATGAGAAGAGGCAGGGTAGGATTGCAGGATCCTAAGAGACCGATAGGATCGTTCTTATTCCTAGGTCCCACCGGTGTAGGTAAGACAGAGCTTTCCAAGGCACTGGCTGAGGCTATGTTTGGTTCGGAAGATGCCCTTATCCGTGTTGATATGTCAGAGTATATGGAAAGTCATTCCGTATCAAAGATGATAGGATCGCCTCCGGGATACGTCGGACATGATGACGGAGGACAGCTTTCAGACAAGGTAAGACAGAATCCGTACAGTGTTGTTCTTTTTGATGAGATAGAGAAAGCTCATCCGGATGTATTCAATATCCTACTTCAGGTACTCGATGACGGACATATAACAGATTCAAAGGGCAGAAAGGTTTCCTTCAAGAATACTGTCATCATCATGACCAGCAATGCGGGCGCCATGAGGATAATGGAACCCAAGAACCTTGGATTTGCCAGCAAGTCTGATGAACAGAAAGACTATGAGAAGATGAAGGATGCGGTAATGGATGAGGTCAAGAAAATGTTCAAGCCCGAGTTCATAAACCGTATAGATGATATCATGGTATTCCATGCCTTGACCAAGGATGACATGAATGAGATCGTTACGTTGCTGTCAAAGAACCTTATAGACAGATGCAAAGATCAGATGAACATAGATCTAAACATCAGTCATGCCGTTAAAAAGTATATAGTAGACAAGCATACAAATCTTAAAATGGGCGCCAGACCGTTAAAGAGAGCGATACAGACAGAGATCGAGGATGCACTGGCTGAACAGATACTGAGTAAGATAATAAAGCCCGGAGATAAAGTCAAGGTCGGACTCAAGGATAAAAAGATCTTGTTTACAAAAAATTAACACTTTTTATTCTCCAAATCAGTTATAATTTAATTGTAAGTAATCGGCATAAAATATGTCGAATGGAGGACGTAGAATGGCAGCAAATTTAATAAACATCGAGAGCGACAACTCTTTGAGCTTTGGTGATTACAGTCTTAATGAAAAATCCAAAGCAGAGGACTTCCCTTATGAAGGCAACCTCATGAAGGTAAAGACTTTCAAGGAGATCACTAAGCTTGAAAAGAACGGCATGTTCGTCTATGAGTCGGTTCCGGGAACCAGCGTATACAACTTTACTGAGAACGCTGACGGAGTTGCATTTTTTGTTGAGGGTAACGCAGATGATGACGCTCAGATAACCGTAGGACTTGAAGATGAGACGGAATATGAAGTTATCGTCGATGATGTGAGTGTCGGAAAGGTAAAGACAAATCTTGGCGGAAAGCTGAATTTCAGTCTAGACCTGAGCGGCGGAAGAAAGAAAGTAGTTATAAAGAAATAAGAATAAACAGGTGCCCATCTGTGAAAGCAGATGGGTACTGTTAGTTAGGCGCGGGAGTCATAATGGCTAAAAAAGACAGTACTGTATATTTTTGCAATGAATGCGGCTATGAATCATCCAAGTGGATGGGACAGTGTCCTGCATGCAAGGCATGGAATACATTTGTTGAAGAAAAAGTTGATAAAAAGATACTTTCAACATCAGCTAAAAGAAACGAAGCAGGCTCAAAACCCGTATCATTATCGCAGATAAGTACGGATGAAGAGGAAAGAGAGATCATAGGCATTGAGGAGCTGGACAGAGTGCTCGGAGGAGGAATTGTTTCGGGATCACTCACACTGGTCGGAGGAGATCCGGGCATTGGCAAGTCTACGCTTTTACTGCAGGTTTGCAAGATGCTTTCTGATAAGGGAAAAGAGGTTTTGTATGTTTCCGGCGAAGAGAGCCTAAGACAGATAAAGCTGAGAGCAGTGCGTATCGGTCAGATGAAGGATAACCTGAAACTGTTATGCGAAACAAACCTAGCTGCTATCGAAGAAGTCATTATTAAAACAAAGCCTGCCGTTGCCGTGATCGATTCCATACAGACAATGTATGATGAAGAAATCGGATCGGCACCGGGAAGCGTATCTCAGGTAAGAGAAGCAACTGCTGTACTGATGCGTATCGCAAAAGAACAGGGAGTGAGCGTATTTATCGTAGGACATGTGACAAAGGAAGGAACTGTTGCCGGACCGAGAGTACTTGAACACATGGTGGATACTGTTCTGTATTTTGAAGGTGACAGACATGCCAGCTACAGGATATTGAGAGCCGTTAAGAACAGATTCGGATCGACCAATGAGATAGGTGTATTCGAGATGAAAAATGACGGGCTTAACCAGGTCATCAACCCGTCTGAATTCATGCTAAACGGAAAGCCGCTTAATTCCAGCGGATCCATAGTATCCTGCTCAATGGAAGGGACAAGACCGATACTTATAGAGATACAGGCCCTTGTTTCAAGGACCAGTTTCGGATTTCCCAGAAGACAGTCCGCAGGAAGCGATACAAACAGATTGAACCTTTTAATGGCAGTCCTTGAAAAGAGACTGGATATGCCACTTTCTGATCAGGATGCGTATGTAAATATCGCAGGAGGCATAAAGATCAGTGAACCGGCAATAGATCTGGGGATTGTGATGGCGATAGTCTCAAGTTACAGAAACAAAGCTATCGATGACAAAACGATAGCTTTCGGAGAGGTTGGACTAAGCGGAGAGGTCAGAGCAGTTTCACAGGCAGGTGCAAGAGTGAGTGAAGCCAAGAAACTCGGCTTTGAGACATGTATAGTACCATTCGGATGTGTCGATTCACTGAAAGATATAAAAGGCATCAAAATCATAGGTGTTAAAAACATCGCGCAGGCCATAGAAGCTATCTGAAAAATGTACTTGCATTATTCATTTTGCTTTGATATAATAGCGTTTGTTGAGCGAAAAGCTTGAACACAGGGGATTGGTCAAATGGTATGATAGGGGTCTCCAAAACCTTTGGTGGGAGTTCGATTCTCTCATCCCCTGCTTGACATTTCTTATGGAATGGTCGATAATACATTCAAATTATAGTAAAGCGTTGACGAGGACAGTAGCCTTGGGAAAGATCAAAGAGAGGGATGTCTAGGCTGAGAGCATCCTGATCGGAACCTTGTGTGAAGACCACCTCCGAGCGACCCCAATCCGGTCCGTATGCCTACGTTACAGGCAAATTGAGTGGTCCTTATTAAAGGGCAATATGGGTGGAACCGCGAACTTTAAGAAAGTATCGTCCCATACACAGATATGTGTATGGGATTTTTTATTTGAAAACTGAAAGGAGGACATAGTAATGAGTACGGTAATGTTAACGGATGGAAGCATCATCGAAGGTGAATCTAAAGAAGGTTTAAGGGTGATAAGACATACATGCTCGCATGTAATGGCTGAGGCTGTAAAGAGACTTTTCCCTGAGGCAAAGCTTGCTATAGGACCTGCCATCGATGATGGATTTTATTATGATTTCGATGTTCCAAATCCTTTTTCTAGAGAGGATCTTGATAACATTGAAGCAGAAATGAAAAAGATAATCAAAGAGGGTAACAAGCTGGAACGTTTTGAACTTCCCAGACAGGAAGCGATAAAGTTCATGGAAGAAAAGGGCGAGCCTTACAAGGTTGAGCTCATCAATGACCTTCCAAAAGACGCTGTAATAAGCTTTTACAGCCAGGGTGAAGGATTTACGGATCTTTGTGCAGGACCTCATCTTTCAAGCACAAGAGCGATAAAGGCTTATAAGCTCATTTCTTCTTCAATGGCATACTGGAGAGGCGATTCAAACAAGGCAAGACTTCAGCGTATATACGGAACGGCTTATACAAACAAGGAAGATTTAAAGGCTCATCTTGACAGACTTGAAGATATCAAGATGCGTGATCATAACAAGCTCGGACGTGAAATGGAACTGTTCACGACTGTTGATGTAATAGGACAGGGACTCCCGCTTCTGATGCCCAAGGGAGCAAAGATGATCCAGAAGATGCAGAGATGGATCGAGGATCTTGAAGACAGAGAGTGGGGCTATGTTCGTACAAAGACTCCTTACATGGCAAAGTCTAATCTGTATAAGCTTTCAGATCACTGGTTCCACTACAAGGACGGAATGTTCGTCCTTAACGATGATCTTATGAGTGATGAGGATGCACATGAGGATCAGAAGCTTTACGGTGATCCTGATGTTGCAATGAAGAATGCCCAGGAGCATGTATATACTGATGACAAGGGAAGAGAAGTAATGGCTCTTCGTCCAATGACATGTCCTTTCCAGTATTTTGTATACAAGGCAAAACAGCACAGTTACCGTGATCTGCCTTATCGTATGGGTGAGACTTCTACACTGTTTAGAAATGAGGATTCCGGTGAGATGCACGGTCTTACGCGAGTAAGACAGTTTACGATCTCAGAAGGTCATCTTATCTGTACACCCGGTCAGATCGCAGACGAATTCAAAAACTGTGTAAAACTTGCTAAATACTGCCTGACGACACTCGGAGTCGAGGATGAAGTAACCTACCGTATGAGCAAATGGGATCCTAACAATCCGGACAAGTATCTCGGAACAGCTAAAGACTGGGATATTGTTCAGGATAAGATGCGTGAGATCCTTGATGATATCGGTCTTGAGTATACGGAAGAAGACGGTGAAGCTGCATTCTACGGACCGAAGTTAGATATTCAGGCAAAGAACGTATACGGCAAGGAAGATACGATGATAACGATACAGCTCGATATGTTCTTAGCTGAACGTTATGATATGTATTACATAGACGAGAACGGCAACAAGCAGCGTCCTTATATCATACATCGTACTTCAATGGGATGCTATGAGAGAACGCTTGCATGGCTCATTGAGCATTATGCAGGCAAGTTCCCGACATGGCTGTGCGCTGAACAGGTAAGAATACTTCCTATTTCAGAGAAATTTGAAAGCTATGCTGAAAAGGTTAGAGCAGAGCTTAATGCGGCAGGCGTCGATGTAACTGTTGACAACCGTTCAGAAAAAATCGGCTACAAGATAAGAGAAGCAAGAATAGATAAGCTTCCTTATATGCTCATAGTCGGAGAGCAGGAAGAGCAGGACGGACTTGTATCTGTACGTTCACGTTTTGAAGGCAATGAAGGCCAGAAGCCTTTAGCTGAATTTAAGGAACAGATACTTAAGGAGATAGCTACAAAGGAAATCCGTGTAGAACTGCCTGAAGAAGAGAAAAAACGCTAAAAAAGTGTTGACACGGGCTTAAGCGTATGTTATCTTATCAAAGGTGAAAACAACAAGCAGAGTATCCACTCTCACCTTGCGGCGAAAGCTTCAAGCGTCAAAAGTTTTCTTGCAGAGCATTATGCTCATTGTGAGTGATCTTAAGTGGATAGTTATGCTATCCACTTTTTTATTGTCACACGTTCACTATTTATGGAGGGAAAAACTATTAGCGACTTATTCATTAATGAACAGATTAGAGACAAGGAAGTCCGTGTTATCGGTATGGACGGAGAACAGCTCGGTATAATGAGCGCGAAAGAAGCTCTCGCACTTGCTGAAGAAGCCGGTGTCGATCTTGTAAAGATTGCTCCGACCGCAAAACCGCCGGTATGTAAGATCATTGATTACGGCAAGTACAGATATGAACTTGCACGTAAGGAAAAAGATGCTAAAAAGAAGCAGAAGACTGTTGAGATCAAGGAGATTAGATTGTCTCCTAATATCGATACGAACGATCTTAATACAAAGATCAATGCTGCTAAGAAGTTTTTGAGCAAGGGAGATCGTGTGAAGGTTACATTGAGATTCCGTGGCCGTGAGATGGCTCATATGAACACCAGCAAACACATCCTTGATGATTTTGCTGAGAGTCTCAGTGATATAGCAGTAGTGGAAAAGGCACCCAAGGTTGAAGGGCGCAGCATGACCATGTTCTTAACTGAAAAGAAAAACTAATCTTTTAGAGAGGCAAGGAGGATAAAGTAATGCCAAAGATGAAAACAAGCAGATCGGCTGCTAAGCGTTTTAAATTAACAGGTAACGGTAAGTTAAAGAGAAATAAAGCTTACAAGCGCCATATCTTAACAAAGAAGACAACAAAGAATAAGAGAAATCTTAGAAAAGCTGCTATGACAGATGCAACAAATGTTAAGAATATGAAGAAGATCTTACCTTATTTATAATTTGGAATGTCTTTGAGTTTAGGAGGATATTAAAATGGCAAGAATTAAAGGCGGAATGAACGCTAAAAAGAAACACAATAGAGTATTGAAGCTTGCAAAGGGCTACAGAGGCGCTAGATCTAAGCAGTACAGAGTTGCTAAGCAGTCTGTTATGCGTGCACTTGCAAGCGCTTATGCAGGCAGAAAAGAGAGAAAGCGTCAGTTCAGACAGCTCTGGATCGCACGTATCAATGCTGCAGCACGTATGAATGGCATATCTTACAGCCAGTTCATGCATGGTCTTAAGCTTGCAAATGTTGATATCAACAGAAAGATGCTTGCTGAGATGGCAGTTAACGATGCTGAAGGCTTTGCTACACTTGCAGAACTTGCAAAGAGCAAGATTGCTTAAGAATTAAGAAATTTATATTGACAAAAGAACTTCATTTTTATATACTATCATAGTCGGATTTGAAAAAATCCGACAGGAAGTTCAAGGGATCTTAGCTCAGCTGGGAGAGCATCTGCCTTACAAGCAGAGGGTCATAGGTTCGAGCCCTATAGGTCCCATATGGCGAGATAGCTCAGTTGGCTAGAGCATGCGGTTCATACCCGCAGTGTCGAGGGTTCAAATCCCCCTCTCGCTACTAACTGATGGTCCGCAAGCCTTCTATTTATGAGGGTTTGCGGATTTTTTTTCTCATAAGGTTTTTAAATTGTTGGATACTCTTGGATACACTTGGATACACTGTGGATACTTTTGATCAAGTTTGACAAAAAAGTGCGTAAAATCAACGCTCTTTGAAGGGTGTATAGGCTTGAAGCCCCCCTCTCGTTTGACACAATTTAAAATTTCACCCTACAAAATAGGGTTTTTATCAAACGACTCTCAACTCCTTTACACAGTCTGTTGAAAGTGCTAAAGCCATAATTTCATGATTTTCTTTCTCAGATTTGAGATCAAATGAATAGTTCTTGGCTGTAGTTGCCGTTGATTTGTGTCCAACCTGTTCCGCGATAGATTCAAATGTTAATCCGGCATCACGTAATAAAGATACATATGTAGCTCTGATCTTGTGCATGGATTTTCTTGGTATCCCGATCTGCTTGCAGTAATTCTCAAGTCTTAAGTCGAGCGCACGATCATGGATCTTATCATTTTCCTGTTTGGAATAGAAGAGCCACTCTGTTGAGATGTTTCTTTCTTCATAATAATTCCTTAAGAGTTTGAGTATGCTTATCGCATCGTCTGTCAAAAAGACTTACTTGATATCAGAAGAGATTTAACAGATATACAAGGATGTATATTCTAAACCTAATTACTGTCTAACACCTACACTTTTTATGGTATTAAATTAGTTACAATTCTTAGGTCTGTTGAAAAAACTCAAAAGAAATTATAACAAATGGGCTCGCTAAATATTGCGAGCCCACCTTGTTATTAATTCATGTGACTATCCTTGAATTTTCACTTTAAATCTTGTTGCGCATTTTTTGCATAAAGCAGAGTTCTCATATATTTTTCCTTTAGGTATTATACCCGCAACATGTTTTAGCCCAAGTGTTCCACACTTATCACACTTATCCTGATATTCCACGTTTGCATTATTCCTTACGATAATACACCCAGAAATTGCTACAGCCATAGTAACACCTCCTATTTTGTTTTGAGATTCAACTTGAATTCCATGAAAAATCACTTTATTCGTGTATAATATGATTATAAGGAGATATTTATATGAACGCTAGAGAATTCTATGAAATATTTATACAAAAAACCAGTCAAGACGTTTTAATAAATAACAAGACTCTATTTGATGTATATAAGAGCAGTAAGGAATACACTCCTGTAATAATGGGTATTATTAACGAAATTATCGCTGAAGCCGGTTATAATCCTCAGAACGAGTACTATAGGATTGATGCTATTGGATGGACAAGTCACAGTGACGATATGAAAGAAGAAGCGACTACGAAGGATATTAGGTTAAACCCTCATCTGTGGGATTTAAAAATAGCCGTAGAGCATGAAAACTCAAAAACAGATTGGACAGATGAAATCATAAAACTAATTCATATAAAATGTAAACTCAAGGTTGTAATAGGATATAATTACTTTGATGAGCGAGGCCCTAAAGAGCAAGAAAAACTCGACTTTATTGCAAAATGGATGAAAGAAATAGAAGCATTCACAGAATATCCGAGAGAAGAATATCTTATTATTCTTGGAAATGGTGCCAATCGCTTCAGTTCCAATTCAACCTACACTGATATGGATTACAAAGGATATATATATAATTGGGATACAAACAGATTTGAAGAAATAATGTAATCCGAGAGCGAGACTGCTCCATAAAACGGACTTATGCTACTATTTTTTTAACGTATTTTTCTGTATTTTTTCAATCCTTAAATCTATTATCTGTTGTATAGATTTACAATTTATGACTGATAGATTACTTTACAGCGACGAAAATAAAGGTGCGGCTTTGAACAGCAAAATTCTAATAGTTCATCCATATAACAGTAAAAATGTTCTTGGAAAAGATTTTTCTCAAATGGCATTACAGAGAAAATACTATAACACAATTAAGTTTATGGTACACATGACTGATTCAAGAAATAAGAGAAAAATGATGATTTCTCAGATTGCAAGAGTCAATCCTTATCTTTGTGCCCAGATAATAATGACTATATGTGAAGATACAAAAGAAGAAGAGGACTTTCTTATAGATTATATTGAAAGCAGGTTGGAAAATGCTACGAATAATCATAAAAAATCTCTTTTGCTTATCGGATTACTGGAATTAAAACAATATGACAAGTTCTTCGAAGGATACGCCAGCAGTAAAGATTGGATTTATGACGAAAAAACACGAAAATTCCTAAGAAATAATTTGTCAGCGAAACAACAATTAATACTTTTGGAAGCTCTACTTCGAAATGGAGAAAATAAATATATAAATGAATTTGTAACAAGTCTCAAAAAAAAGTGTAGTGATGAGAACAGATTAGATGTTATAAGCTTTGCTAAACGAATAGCCGGTCAAGGATATATACAGTGCTCGTATGATTTGCTTAATTCTGTTAAACTAGAGCACGAAATGTATGCTATATTCGATGAGAATAGAAGTATATTGGAAAACCAAATATCTAATAAGAAATCATTTCAGAATCCCAATGAGTGTAGTCTTTACTTGTTTTATAAATTCAATATTTATTCAAAAACAATAAATGATTTAGAATTATGGGATGTTTTTTTCGATGAAACAGGATGGATAAGACACACAGAAAGTTTTAGGGTCTTAATAAAACGCTATTTAAAGAATGGTTTTTTAAACGATCAAACAATATTATATTTTTTGGATCGATTTGGAGTAAGGCAAGAGTCTTATAACAAAGAAATGGCGAAATCATACTTAAATAATTATTTAGGAACGGGGACAGTATATATTGAACCATATTATTCTTCCATGTGTTTTGAAGACAAGATGATTTCATTATTAGATGATCCAAACTTCATTAACAAGTATGAGTTTAGTCTTGAAAGACTAGGTATCAACACAAATTTCGATGTTAATCAGGCGAAAGAATACTATTTGTATTTTGATAAGTGTTTTTCGAATTATAAGAATGTTGAGAATATTATACGAGTATATTTCAACTCTCCAATAAAGAGATTTGTTAATATTGAATACCTAATCGTTTCAATTAGTAAGCGATTTAACATTGATGAAAAGAAAATGAAATATTTACTTGGTGATTATGTTTTTAAAGGTAAAGTATGTCGCATCAATGATAATAGTGTTTCGATCAGAGCATTTAATGTCTGGACAGTAAGATCATGTCGTTTAAACATTAGGAAGTACTGGGTTACAGATAATAACGGACAGAAACATCAACTTGAAATAGGAGATATATTGTTCTTTAAATTTGCATATATTACAGATGAAGGAAAAATAAACGTTCATTATCCAGAATTATCTTATGAAAAATTTGGATCAATAAAATAAAACGGGGAAAAAGCCATGATTTCTAAAGAAATACAAAAACAGATAATTGAAGAATTAAAAACCGATATAAATGATTTTGATGTAAACAGTGCATTGGATCTTTTGTGTAGTGTTTTAGACTGCGATATTGATGTGAAAGAATTACTGGGAATCAAAGATCGATACACACATGCTTTAGAAGTTATTTTTGATCCAGACTCTAGTCATGAGAGGGTTATAGAAAGCATAGCTATGCTTTTTAAAGTAGAGGCAGTTTTTAAATTGCTTTTATATATTATAGATATAGAAAAATATCAAAAAATGACAAAAGAAAACATAGGCTTCAGTGGAATTATAACGCTACTAGGATTGAATCCAAATAATATCAATTTAAACCAAAAACAGAGCAATTATACCGGAAAAGGAAAGTACATTGAACAGATAAGCATAGTATATAGATTAAGGAATACCGAAGCACATACATGCGAATCGTGGAGTCGAAAAGAACTATATACAAATGTTGACGCAGTATTGATAAGCTTATTATATTGTGTCGACAAGTACAAGAAGATTATAAACGAAAGGATGAGACTGATAAACAAAAGACAAATTGATGTTTCATCCTATATGAATAGTCTTATATCATATTTTAAAGATAAAATGAAAAAATACATAATGCTGAATGGAGAGGAAAACCTAAAGATAGTTGATAGATTTATTACAGAAAATATTTCAGATGAAAACGATAACGAAAATAATGGTAGGTCTGGTACAATAGATAGCCTTCGAGAAAAGGAAATCCCAGAGAAGAGAATGATAATATGGGGTGAAGCGGGCACGGGAAAAAGCACTACTTTGGAATACCTCGCTTTTACTGATGCAAAAAAAAGATTAAATGATTATAACTACAAAATACCAGTATTAATCTCCTTGGGATTATTAGTTTCTCCAAACATCTCTTTAAAAAAATACATTGTTGAAAAACTGGATTTGGACGATTTGATTGTAAATGAGTTGCTTGAAAATGGTGAATTAAATGTTTTTTTGGATGGTTTAAATGAAATCCCTAATGACACAATTAATCAATTAAAAACAATGCGAATTAGGGAAATAAGAGAATTATTGGATAACTATCCCAAATGCTTTTATATCATAAGTAATAGACCTGATGAATATGTTGACTTTAAAGGCATACCGGTGTTTAACTTGGTAAAGCTTTCTAATGAACAAATAGAACTGTTTTTGAGCAAAAATGCAGATAAGCCTAATACTATTAATATTATTAATAATGCTATTTCAAACAATAGTAGGCTTAAAGAAATAGTAAGGACGCCTTTAATGTTTTCAAGATTAATCGACATAGTTGATGCAACAGGAAAAGTTCCATCTAGCGAAGGAGCAATAATAGGAGCTTTTTTGGATACTCTTTTGAGAAGAGAGAAAACGGATAAAATGGATAGTAATTTTGATGTTAGAAAGGCTAAATATGTTTTAAGGTCTATAGCATATAACGGATTAGAAGATTATGCTACAAATTCCGGGATTCCTGAGGAAACTGTTTTATCATATATGCAAAAATGTATGCAGACGTATGGTTTTAATGTTGATTCGTTTTATATGCTTGATATGCTTGTACAATTAGGGATTATAGTTCGTCGCGATAATCTATATCTTTTTACTCATCAAGCTTATCAGGACTATTATTATGCAATGGAAGAAATGGCAATTCTAGGTATATAACATTTGGAAGATATATTTCATTAGAGTACATAGACAACCAGAAGGACAAGGCGTAAATTATTGGAAGTAAATATCCTTGCGATAATCATTTAATCGCAAATTCTGTAATTGTTTTATTGAGAGCATTTAGGCGAGAGGTAATTAATTCTACTATGAAAAAACGTGTTTTTATTTCGTATACTTGGGGTGATGGAAATTTTTACGCAGAAGAGTTAGAAAAACAGCTAAAAGATGATTTTGAAGTTATGAGAGATAAATCGAAGCTCGCTGTTAATGATGATATAGATGATTTCATGAGAGGTATTGCTGATTGTGATATTGTTGTACTTGTGCTGACTGAAGATTATTCAAAGTCATTAAACTGTATGAAAGAAATATCTTATTTGCTTGACCAGCCCGATTGGCATGTAAAATCGTTACTTCTTGTTATCGATACTAATTTATACGATCTAGTTTACCAGGAAGAAATAGTTAAATATTGGGATGATAAATTGCAAGAATCAGAAGCTGCCTTAAATAGTATGCAGCGAAAGTCGCAAAACCGGAAAAATGAAGTAGAGGATATAAGAAATATATGTGAGCATTTTGATGTGTTTTTTAGTAAACTGAAAAATAAAAACAATCCCAGCCAAATTGCCATCGTTAGAGAAGTATATAAACTTGCTGAGCACGACAATAAAAAGGAGATGGATATCTTAACTAAAGGTGAAATAGAACTAGAAAAGATAATTGAACAAAACGGCAGTATGACAATATATGAGATTTCAGAAGCAATGAGAATAAGTCCTGCAGCTGCCAAAAGGTATATTATGCGACTTCGTAATAGAGATATCATTGAATCTACTGGCGCAATGAGAAACGCCAGGTGGAGAATAGTCAAAAAATAGTAGTCATATATCATATGTGAAAACTAGGTTATGAGTACAACTCAACACTGCAAAAAGAAATATGATTATGAAACCAAGTTCATATAATATAATCAGTATCGAGAGATTAAATGGCTACAGTTATATATAACGTAGCCATTTACTTATGGATTTACAGAAATTACAGTATGCAGTACTGTTAATATGCAACATATAGATATGCTGTTGAATGAGCACGTGTAAATAGATATTAACAGTTGCTCAGAACATAAAGAGTTGTTTCGGTAAGCAGTATAACTACTAAGATAAACACAGAAAATGTCACCCACCGGTGAATATCTGCCATGCACTTTAATATCACAGATGTCAGAAGGCTTTAGATGAGTAAGACCAGGAAAAAACACAACAGAATAATAATTGCAGTCATATCTTTGTTACTTATCTGTGCTCTGATATATGTGGGTTTTATATTATTGCCGCAGAAGGATACAGTAACGCTTGGTGAAGGTGCAGGCCCGGTCGTACTGGTAAACCCACAATCCATCCCTGATCACAGTACAGAAGACTACTATATTATTAATAATAACATCCCCGGATTTACAGAAGAGGATCTTAAGAATATAACAGGCGAAGAGTACAGTGAACTGGATAATTTAGGCAGATGCGGATCAGCCGTAGCATTACTTGATCCGTCAATGATGCCTACGGATAAACGTGGCGATATAAGTGAGATAAAACCCACAGGATATAAGCAGGCAAAATATGAGGGACTGATTGATTTCGATCCGCCATACCTGTATAACAGAAGCCATCTGATAGCATATGCACTGACAGGACAGAACGCAAACGAGAAAAACCTGATCACAGGAACACATTATATGAACAGTGAATCAATGCTTTACTGGGAGAATCAGGTGATAAGGTTATTGCATGAATCAGATTATCATGTCCTTTACAGGGTAACACCATATTTTAAGGGCAGGGAGCTAGTAGCCAGAGGAGTAGAGATGGAAGCATATTCTGTGGAAGACCAGGGAAGAAGCGTATGCTTTCATGTTTTCGTATATAATGTTCAGCCGGGGATCGAAATAGATTATAAGACCGGTGAGAGCAAAGCGTTAAAGTAGGTTGTAATATAAGGATATTGAGAAAGGGCAGTCGCATAATGACTGTCCCTTCTTTCTAAATGCATCCATAATCTAATCGTTATGTATCATTTCGAAACATACTGATTACAGAATGAAAAGCAATGACTTGAAATGGATTATAATCCGATTATAGAATGTACATATACAGAGTCGACACTGTAAGGAGCAAAGGAGATCATATGATACATATTGATGGATTGGACGAGGTTGATAATAGGATACTTAATATCATTGAGAATGATGCAAGACTGAGTTATTCAGAAATCGCTGAAAAATTAGGGAATATTTCCAGAGTATCCGTTAAAAAAAGGATGGAATCCATGCAAAAACGCGGTATCATCCGTGGTTATAAGACCGTGATAAATACCACGGGAGATGAAAACGGCGTTAAGTTTATCATGGATGTTGAAGCCGAACCAACCAGGTACTATGAGGTGATGGACGTACTAGCAAAGTATAAATTCAATCGTCAGATATATACAGCATCAGGCGAGAGTCGCATCCATATCATAGGATATGCTCCGAATTATGCAACTTATAAGAACTATGTGGAGCAGGTATTTAAGAAACTGGACGGAGTAAAACGTATCATCTTTCATCAACTGCTTGCGACACATAAGGATGTTGATGGAGGTGTCGAATATGAACCAGGAAAAGAAGACCCCGGATTATTACAGGATAAAGCAGATATTAGCTGACAGCAAACTGGTTGATACAAATCGTATAAAATTGGGCAGTGGATTTGTATATTCAGTATATCTAGGGAAAGAATTCGTGGAATCAGAGATTGATTCGTTAGATCTAAGTGTCAGAGCTGAAAACTGTCTGAAAAGGGCCGGTATCTATACCGTTGGAGACCTGTGCAGCAGAGTTGACCGCAGCTCGGATCTGAAGAATATCAGAAACTGTGGCCGTACCAGTATCATAGAGATCATGGACAAGCTTTTCTACTATAACTACATATGCCTGAAGCCTGAAAATAGAGCACAGTATATCCAGGAAACCATTGAACGAAACCTGGTTTAAGGATAGGTATAGAGCGATCGCGTTTTAGAGATTTTTACAAATATATTCGTATTTATGCGGAAACTTTACAGATAAGATTTTATTAGCGTTTATTCCTATATAAAATGCAATATAAGCATTCATAACCTGTTGTTATTATCATTTTTTTAGAGATTTATCAGGCGTAAAATTGTATTATAGGAAGATCTATCTATACTGAATGCGAACATGAATAGTTACTTAAAGCCTTTGTCGTTAAATGGAGGGCAAAAAATGAGTGACCGCGATTATGATTATTATGATGAATTCTATGACGACTATTATACATGGGATGTAGAACAGGGATTAGTCAGTAAAAGTACTGGCGGGTCCGGTAATGCATCATTATGGATCGCAACAATTTGTTTTGGCTTTACATTTGCAGGGATACTTTTGCAGATATGCGGTATAGAGATAAGCGAGATATCGGATGGTGCATATACAGCCTTATTTGTTATTGGTTGTATTATCTCTTATGCAGTGATAAAGAGACTGACGACCGGAGGCAATAATGCTAAAAAGGCGGATCCAGTATCTTCTAAAAGTGAAAATACCAAAGCCCTGAATAACACTCCTTCCGGAAATCGAGCTGTTACAGACGTACAACGGAATAGCAGAGTACAGAGACCTATAGTACAAAAACGATCTAATGATCCAGTATGGGGAGATCCCCAAATGCAGGCGTGGAAAGAAAAACTGGTAGCTGAGGACAAACAAAAGAAAAAAGCATATATAGAAGAGCACAGAAAACTTGTGGAATGGGTGAGTAATCGAGACAAACAGTCATAACAGATAATGAGGAGTATCAATGAGTAAAAACAATCATAATGCGGGCATGCATTTTATAAGATATCGACATTCCGGAGAATTTGTACCTGATGATTTTAATGTTGACGATCATGCAAAAGAATATATGAAGAAAAAAGCGTATTTAGTAGAGAAAATGCAAAAAAATGAAGATAATGTAATTTCTGAAGAGATAAATGAAAAACTCGAAGAGTGCGTAGAAGCTAAAGCAGCTAAGAATCCCAAAGATTATATAGAATCATCTTACAGATATTCAGTGGATATTTTGGATAAATTGTATTCGAGCCTATTCTTTTGTGCAATAAGAGATCATAAGAATCTGGAAAAAGCTGCTGATGCTATAGAGGATTTTTGGAAGACTGATATAAAAGATGATATAGATCAATTTCTGTTTGTAGTTACGATGAGCAGATATCTGGGATATAACATATCGTATTTACTTTCTATCGATAATGATGAGATCAAAGACTATATATACAATTATCTGTACAAAGAATTTGACGAAACGGTATACAGTGGCTATTACAGTGAATTAGAATATATTGAATTCTACATAACCCTTATGGATTATAGTAAAGAAAGGGACGTTGCATATTATTACAGATTTTTGAGGGAAATAATCGAAGAGTCGGATGATGAACTGATGGATTCGATATATACACATTATAAGATAATCATTTATAAAGAAAAGAATAATGATAATGAGACAGAGTACAACGTATTCGTTGCTTTACCTCGTAACAAAGGATACATGGAGGTGTATGAGGCCTTTCTGTATAGTGAAAAAGAAGGAGAAATCGCTGATTATTTTGAAGAAAAATACAGATATAATAAATAGAGCGACAGAAAATGAACGAGAAATACTTTATTGCATTTGTAGATACCGAGAACGTTTCATGTGATGTGATAAGAGGCATCAAAGAGATCCAGAAAAAGTATGTGAATCACAAGAGTGCCAAGGTTTACTGTTACGGCATAGAAGATACAAAGAGTCCTAATTCCCAAGCCTGGAAAGAAAAAACTGAATATCTGGCCGGTTTTAATTGGAAAAAGGTAGAGGGCCCCAGAGAGAAGAATACTGTTGATAATAGAATTATACAGGACATAAACTCTGTTCTTAGGAGTCCGAATTTAGATTGTATAAACGTTTGGATAATAGCAACATCAGATGGTGATTTCCTTCCTGTCATAAAGAAGATAAAAGAGAGAAAAAACAACAGTGTTATAGGAATAGGATCTTCTGATCCGTCGGAAAGACTCTTAAGAGCGTGTGATGCATATTATAAATATACGAGCAATTATAATTGGTATAAATTAAAATAGTGGAAGACCTTCCTTTTAAGGATGATGTGTTGCCGATATGCCTGAACTGCCAGAGGTAAAGCTTGAAACTGATAAGTCCAAGCAGCCAAACAGAAGGGGAAACTTTACGAAGATTTTGCCAAGAGAATACAAATTGACGAGAAATCCCTTATAAAAATATGATATAATTCAAAATAAGATTTTTAGGAGTAAAAAGTGATTGTGAATACCAAGTTGAACGAAATATGTAAGCTTGATAAAGAGCTTTATAAATGTATAACAGATAATATTGCTGCAGATAGAGTGTTATAGTCATTAAAAGCTGATTGAAAGGAAAGAGCATACATGGACAAAGAAATATCGACATTTGAAGCGTACAAATGGTTATTGTTAATCCCGGGAGCATTTATAATCGACAAGATAATTAAAAATGCCCTGTATTCAAGGCTAGGTACGAGAGCTCATAATATTCTCTTGCTCTTGCTTGCGCTGTTCACGATCATAGCCATTATCTTTAGTATTATAAAGACATTGGTAACATTGCCAAAGATAAAAAAACATAATAAGCAAGTAAGGAAAAACCTTAATGAAAGAGCACAGGCGGCAGCCAGGGAAAAAGCTGAAAGAGAAGAGGAAGAAAGAACAAGGCCAGGTGCAGATGTTGACGGATGCCTGTATTGGAATGAAGAGAGTCAGTGTTATTTTATCAACGATGATAAATCTGTCTCAAACAGGGATTTTTCTAATGTAAGATTATCCATACAGCCTGTTTTAGACGAGATAACAGATATAAGTGGGACAAATTTCTC
>Ga0247610_10001223_pt1 | contig 32323 bp, 31 predicted proteins | sample 174DNAGHGhighgp2_FD_193483 | JGI IMG/M metagenome (GOLD analysis project Ga0247610, IMG submission 193483) | Sheep rumen microbial communities from Palmerston North, Manawatu-Wanganui, New Zealand - 1742 DNA GHGhigh gp2 | ecosystem: Host-associated > Mammals > Digestive system > Stomach > Rumen...
ATCGGAACGGATGAGTTCAAATTGTTCTCTTGTAATATCACTTGGGTAGTCATGCATGACGCAACCCTCCTTTATTCATATTATAGCATATTTAACTCATATTATAAAGATACTAAACAGGTTCTTAAAACTTTTGTTCCCATTTGTTCTGCAATTTCCTCATAAGTTTTGCGCAAATTTCTCGAAAGTATATTTCTATCGCTATACCTAGTAAGTACAATACCTGCGATTTTTAAATTTTTATTGCAATATTTTCTGTCTTTATCTATGGCTCTGGCAAGTTGTATTAAACCGTCGCGGCTAAAAATATCCGCTTGAGTGGGAATTACAAGCCAGTCTGCCGCTGTCATGGCGTTTATTGAAAGAACGCCTAAAGATGGCGGAGTATCAATAACGGTGTAATCATATTTATCTTCGACGCCTTTTAATACCTCTTTAAGCCGATACTCTTTTCCTGTTTCCGTCAAAATGCTATCGACTCCGCTAAGAGCAAGACAAGCGGGAATTATGTCTCCCATATAAGTTTTTTGAATAGCGTCCGTGATATTTATTTGTTCAAGCAGAACTCCCAATATATTTTTTCCATCTAATTTTGCATCGGCGCATATTGAAAAATTACACTGAGAACCTGTTTAGTAACTTTTTTTCAATGTCCTCAAATAAGCAGTTCGAGTAGTTTTGCATGATAAATTTCTTTGGCTAGTTTTCGGCAATTTACAGAGATGCTAAACAGGTTCTAAGGTGGATAAACCAATAAAGCAATATCAATCGGAGCTTGAAGCAGAAATCAACGAGGACAGAGAAATTCATAATAAGAAACCGTTTCAAGAAAAGAATAATTCCTCTCAACAAGTGGAGAAAACCAAAAGTACGACAGACCCTGAAAGCGGGTTATTTGTAAAAGGCGAACATGAACGGTGCTTTGCTTATGTTGCCAATACAGCTTGCGACAGAAACGGATTTGTCCTCGGGGTTTCTGTTGATGCCGGTAATGTTCACGACAGCCAAATGTTTCATGCAGTCTATGATAATCTAGGTGAAATAAAAGAGAATACTCAAGCGGTAGCGGTAGATTCCGGTTACAAAACCCCGGGTATAATGCGAGAAATTATCAAAGACGGTAAAATTCCTTGCGTTCCCTATAAGTGTCCGATGACTAAAGATGGATTTTTCTATAAGAACCTGTTTAGCATCTCTGTAAATTGCCGAAAACTAGCCAAAGAAATTTATCATGCAAAACTACTCGAACTGCTTATTTGAGGACATTGAAAAAAAGTTACTAAACAGGTTCTTAACCTTTTCGTGTTTTCTTTTGTTGGCGTTTGCTTTTATATGGGTACCGTCGATAAAAATTGCGCTTGCGTCGATAAAACCGGCTTTGACGGCTTCCTTTAGGGATATGAGAGAAAATATTTTCAAAGATATTGGTATCTTTAAAACGGCGAACATAATTTTTACCGAAAGTGGAAAAATGAGGGATAGGGTCAAACAAGCCATAACCGATAAACCAGCGATAGGCGGTATTTACTTCGATTTCTTTAATAGTTTGGCGCATACTGCGTATGCCAAAAAGATATTGCATAAACACAATCTTAAAAAGCGACACCAGATCTATACCGGGACGCCCACCTTTATAATCTGAATACATATCTTTTACTTCATCGTAAATAAAATTAAAATCAATAGCTCTGTCTATCTCTCTCAAAATATGGTCTTTAGGCACTAAATCTTCTAAACATACGAATTGTATTTAATTTTTGATTTTCCCTGCTTTGTTTACGATACATTAAAATCCCTCCAAATGTATTTTATCACATTTGAAGGGATTTTTAAATGGATTTGTCTACAGTCTGATTTTATAAAATAATTTTATAAAATTAACAAAATGACAAAAATATAAAAAATAAAAAATCGAATATCAGCATCAATAACTCAAATAACACTTGCATAGTGAATAACTTTATAATATAATACTGCTATGGACGGGCGTTACGTGCCGAATTTTGCCATGTCTATAATTCTCACACGAATGCGTGATTTTTCCTTGTTACTGGCCTTTTGTTCTTCAGTCAATGGATGATTACGATTTCCTTTTTCATGTACTCTAATTTCTAATCCGCTAGGTAATGTTTTAAAAATAGGCTCACCAAAATATGCGCTATCCGCATATAGCACATAATCTGTATCATCTATAAGGTCGTTTAACGCTTGACTATCATGAACATTTGCGCTCGTTACCGTATAATCTGTTATAAGTTTACTTTCTGCATCAGCTTTCACATGATTTTTATAGCCGTAGTGCAATTCATCACCCTTTTTAGTCCAACGAGTATCGGTATCTTTTTGACGAAGTTTATTTTTTTGCTCGGCTTTTTTCCATTCTTCAGGCGTTTCTCCGGCTTTAATAGCAGCATTTTCCTCTCGATTATTGCGCTGGCGCGGCGCATCCATAAAAGTTGCGTCAACAATAGTTCCTGTGTGAGTAATAAGATTATCCTCTTCCATTTGAGCAGTAAATGTATCGAACAATTTGCATGGATCACCGTGGAAGAGCTTACGATAACATATTTATCGAGAGATTGTGGCGTAGCGTCAAGTATGAAAATGTATATCTTAATGAATACAATACTCCTCGTGATGCTCGTATAGGTATAAATCGCTATCTTAGCTTCTACAATACAGAACGTCCTGACCTTAGTCTCGCTTACTCTACTCCGATATCAATATATAATCGTTAAGTATAAAATTGTATATCGTAATAGATATATATCTGATATATATCCAACTTAAATTTTTAAAAATTTTGTCTTGACAAAGGGGTTCACTTTAAAAAGATAATATAGAAAACTGTTTTCATAAACCAATAAGGAATTACAAAGTAATTTTGAGCAATATTCTTATCATAACGGATAGAAGGTTTTACCCATATTCCAAGACTTTTTTTGCATAATGTTCACCATACTCGGCGGGGTTTTTAAAACTTTTGGGAGAATGATATGATTACAAATGTACTCGAATATTTAATCGCATCGGCTAAAAATTACCCCAATAAAATTGCGTTTAAAGACCAAACTTCAAGCGTTACTTTTTTGGAATTGGAGAAAAAAGCCAAAGCAATAGCTACTATTATAAAAAAATCATGCGGGGATAAAATAAATTTACCTATAGCGGTTTATATGGAAAAGGGAACAGATTCCCTCGTAGCCTTTATGGGAGTGCTCTACAGCGGAAATTTTTATTCGCCCATAGATGTCCATTCTCCTAAAAAGCGTATAAATCGCATCATCTCCGTACTAAAACCTGTGGCGGTAATATATGACAAAGAAATACTTGAAGGATGTTTAAATATTAAATTTTCGGATGTTCCCGAAAGCTGCGAGGCGGAATTTCCTGATATTTTAGACACAGATCCCTGCTATACGCTCTTTACTTCAGGCTCTACGGGGACACCCAAGGGAATCGCCATAAGCCACAGAAGTGTGATAGATTATATAGAATGGTTAAAAAACACATTTAATTTTGATGAGAATACAATTTTTGGCAATCAAGCACCCTTTTATTTTGACAATTCTATTTTCGACATTTATTCTACGCTGAAAAACGCATCCACTATGGTGATTATCCCCGAAACTTATTTTGTGTTTCAAAAAAAGTTGGCGGAATTTATGAACGCTGAAAAGATAAACACGATTTTTTGGGTGCCCTCGGCTCTAGTGGCTTGTGTGAATTCCGGATTTTTGGAAAAATACGAACTAAAATATGTTAAAAAAATCCTTTTCTGCGGCGAGGTTATGCCAAACAAACAGCTAAATGTTTGGAGAAAGAAATATCCCGATGCCCTTTACGCGAATTTGTACGGGCCTACAGAGATTACGGACGTTTGCGCTTATTATATAGTGGATCGCGAATTTTCCGACGATGAGCCGTTGCCTATCGGAAAACCTTGCAAAAATACGGGAATTATTGTATTAAACGATGACAACGAATACATAAAGCCGGGTGAAAGAGGCGAACTTTGCGTAAGAGGCTCATGTCTCGCCCTTGGTTATTACGCAAACAAGGAAAAAACCGACGCATCTTTTATGCAAAACCCGCTTAACCCATATTATAGGGATTTGATTTATCGTACGGGGGATATTGTGACTTATAACGAGCGAGGCGAAATTATATATTTGGCGAGAAAAGATTACCAAATAAAACATCAAGGTCACCGCATAGAACTAGGCGAAATTGAAACCGCTGTAAATGCTATAAAAGGCGTTGCGACAAATTGCGCACTTTACGATGACAAGAACAAAAAAATTATGCTGTTTGCTTCCGTAATGAGCGACATTGACGAAAAAGCGATATATCAAAGTTTGAAGGAAAAACTACCCACCTATATGTTGCCGGCGGTTATAAACATACTCGAAAATTTGCCCTTAAACGCCAACGGTAAAATAGACAGAGTAAAGTTAAATGAAGATTTTATAAAATGAAATTTTCTGAAAGAATCATAAATCAAAGGGAATATTTTGAAATTGAAATCGCATATAACGAGTTTATACGGCTTAGCGAGGTGGTATCAAATAATGCGCGATTGCAAATCTTATCATAAGTTTAATAGATCATTGTTATTATCTACAGAAGCATTTTGTTTGTTAGATAATAAACTGTGGTATTCAGCGGGAGAACTTCCCGTATTGTGTTGTTTTGATATGAATACCAAAGAAAACAAATTTATAGATTATTTTCCTATGACAGAAATCAATGACTATTATATTCATTCTAATGCATTATTTATTAACGATAAAATAGTATTTATGCCTGGATTTAAAAATTTAGTTCATATATTTGATATTAATAATAAAAAAATTAATGTAATTAAGATACCAACGGATGAAAAATATGTTTTTTTTAAGTGTGGTTTTTTCTATAAAGATTTTATATACATATTATTAGATGTCCCTAAATTAACAATATATAAAGTAGATTTAAAAAATAATACTGTAGAACCTCTTAATATAAATTTTAATAAATATAACAGAGAGGTTGCAAACAACGCTGTTATTGTTGATAATTATTTATTTTTAGGAGCTAGATATGCAAATCTTATTGGAATACTTGATCTTGATAAAATGAATATCTCATGGAGACAAGTAGAAAATTTAGAAAACGGTGTTGGTACCATTGCTTATGATGGAAATTATTTTTGGTTAAGTTCTACTGATAGAATTATAAAGTGGAATGAGACAATAGGTACAGCGAAGATATATACTGAATTTCCTGATAATTATGGAACATATTATTTGAATAATAAAATTTTACAAATACATAAGGGATTTTCAAATTTTGGCGATAAATCGGCATTTCCGTTTTGTGGCAGTGAATTTTTAAATGGAAGTATATACTTTTTCCCCAGAACAGTTAATATGAGTCTTTTTATTGATAATCAAGATATAATTAAAACTTTAATTTTAAACGATGAAGAGGAAACGGCAGCGTCATTTGGTTCAAACGCCAGAGAGCGTATAACCCATTATTTTGTACATAAAATAACTGATAAAATAATGATGTCTTCAAGTTGTTCCGGTAAATTTTATATTATTGATGATAAATCTAATATTTTTGAATACAAATTGTTAATTAATGAAAATGATTTGATAAAATATTTTAAAGATTATTTAAATGGTAATCTTATAGAACGTTTGTCAATATATACATTAGATAATTATTTAAATTTTATCAACATAAATAATAGTGTTGTTGGTAAAACGATAAATGAATTATGTGGAAAAACAATTTATAATAAAATCATAAAGTGATAAAGATACGGGTTTTAAAAGTTTGTAAAGAGGAGTTTTAATTTTGGGTGAATTAATAAAAAAAGAGGGTATATTAAGATTAGGAAAACTATCATTTGATGTAGAGTTAAATAAGCCTGAGACTATTGAGGGAGATAAGCTAATACATATACAAAATAAATTTTTTCGTTTCGATTGCTCTGAAAGAGAATTCCTTGAATTAGGCACAGCTATATTAAATGCTCGTGAAAACCTTATATACTATAAAAAAAGAGATTCAAATACAGATTAAATTATATTCATTTTTATCTAAAATAAAGATATATAATTTATATTAAATTTAACTGGCATTAGAAAGGTGAAAAAATGATATGAGCAATCCGGGGATTATTTTTTTGTCATCTAAAAATTATTCAAATTTCGAACTGCGTGTAGAAGATAACATAGGTGAATGTATACACATACATATAAATAATCTTAGAATCGATTTAACCATATCAGAATTTTATATTATGTGTACCGATATTGAAAATTTAATAAAGGGTATTCTTAAAGATAAAAATATTAATATTGACATAATAGATAAAAGATTTTTAAATAATGATTTAGAAATGATATTGAACATCATAAATATAAAATTTGATAAAGTAAAACTGTCTTCCTTATTGGTAAATGATGATTTAGGTTTTAATTTATTACCTAACAGTAATTTATTGAATATTTTATGTGGAAATAACGATATAGATATATTACCTCGAGAAGGAAATTTTTATGGACAAGATAATAAAAAACGTTTATTAGATGCATTAAATTTTATAAAAAAAAATGGATATCCTTATAATGATTCTTATATTTGGGTAATAAAAGATAAAAATATTATAATTGATGGTTATCATAGAGCTTGTGCGCTTTATCATTTATATGGGGATATAGAAATTAAAGTTTATATGGTTGAATTTAATTCAAGTTATATGTCAAAATTGATTTTGGAATACAATAAAAAAAATTATCTAAACAATAAAACAAAAGGATGTAACATTGCTTTATATGGAGCGGGATACTTTGGCAAACTTTGTTATAATCAAATAAAAAACAATAATTTATATAATGTAATCGGATGGTATGATAAAAAATTCAGTGAAATTAAATCAGTAATGGGAGTAAATATACTAGATCCAGAACAAATTAAAAATGATGAGTTCGTTTATATTGTTATTACTATAAAAAGTAAAATTGTATGTGATGAAATTATAGAATTCCTAAAAAACAAAGGAATTTCTGAAGGAAAAATAGTTTGCATTTAATTGTATTTTATGATGAATTATATACAATATTTTTTACATGAGGGGGAACAATTAATGCCAAAAGTTTCAGTGATAATACCCGCATATAATGTTGAAAAATATATTTCCAAATGCTTAGAAAGCGTTATACATCAAACTTTTACCGATATTGAAATTATTGTTATAAATGATTATTCAACTGATAACACAAAAAATATAATATGCTATTATATAAGTAAGGACAAGAGAATAATATTATTAAATAATGAACAAAATAGAGGTGCCTCTTATTCAAGAAATAGAGGATTAGATATTGCCAATGGCGATTATATTATGTTTGTAGATTCGGATGATTATTTAGATATAAATGCAGTAGATGAATTGTATAATGAAAGCTTTAAATACGATTTAGACATTTTATATTTTGATGGTAAAAATACTTTTGAAAATGAGAAATTAAAAATAAAACTAGATAAATATCCTTGGGAACGCAATATGCCGGAACAAAATGTTATGAATGGATTAAATATGTTACAAATATTTGAAAAAAAGAAAAAAATTAGAATTAGTGTAGTTACTAGCATTTATAAAAAACATTTTTTAGATGATAATAAACTTCGTTTTTTTGAAGGTATAACATATGAAGATGTGTTATTTTATTTACAATCTATAACTTTAGCAAAAAAAACCAAATATTTACCAAAAATTTTATATTATGCTTATGTGAGAGAAAATTCGGTTACTACAAATTTAAATATAAATTTAGCTATTAAAAGCCACATTATTTTATATTATGAAACATTAAACATTTTAGATAAATTTTCAGATATAAACAAAAGGAATACTATATATAACTTTATTCAAAAATATGTATATCATATATTGGTAGATTTATATAAAAAAAAATTAAAATATAATAATAATATATGTATTAATTTTGAAAATTCCTATCATAAAAGATTATATTCAATGTTTAAAGAGCAATTTACGGTTGAATCTGACCTTGATATAAATAATAAGGATTGGGCTAAAATATTTGAAGCAAAAAATATCATAATATATGGTGCCGGTCACATAGGTAAAAGAGTAATGAAAGTTTTAGTCAATTTAGATTTTAATAATTTATCTTTTGCCATAAGCGATATTTCTTCCGAAAAGGCAAAATATGGGATATATTGTTATCAAATTGATGATTTATCAGATATAAAAGATGAAAGCGTTGTTATTGTTGCTGCAACTGAAAAATATGAAGGTGAAATGTTAAATAAATTAAAGCAATTACAATTTAAAAATATTGTAACATTATCAAATAAAAAGGAATATTAAATTATGCAGAAAATAAATATAAAATCAACGGATAAAATGCTCATTGTTGCACCACATCCTGATGACGAATGTATAGGTTGCGGCGGAATATTGGCAATTTATCCAAAGCAATGCGATATATTGGTTATGACAGACGGGTCAATGGGAAATAACAAATATACTCGACTAAAAGAAAAAGAAATACGTAAAAATGATTTTTTATGTGCAATGGAATATTTAAACATATCTTCTTATATTTGGTTGGGATTACAAGATAGACGGCTGTTTTTTTATATTGATTGTCTATCAAACATTGATTTTTCAAAATATACAATAATATTTTTACCTTATGTTGATGATGTCCATATCGATCATACTGCGACATTTGCTTTTGCTGCAAAAAAAATTCGACGGCAAAACTTACATAATGTAACAATATTTCAATATGAAGTACACGTTCCCTTTCAATGTCCTACACACTATTTAAATATTACTGATGTAATCGAAAAAAAAATTAAGGCTATTAATTGCCATGAAGATCAAATGAATCAGTTACAATATGGAGCTATCGCTCAGGCATTAAACAAATATCGCGCTTGCCGAAGTAATTTTTCAGATGAGTATTGGGAAGCATATACTTTGACTGATGTTTTTAATGATAATTACAATAAAGTAATTATTCGAGAAAATATAATATGCAATTATGAAAATAAATATAATTTAATAAGCAACTGGCTCTATACAATAGATAACGGTGAATCTATCAGTAAATACCTAATAAAATTAAATTATAAAAATGTTTGCATATATGGTTATGATGTTTTGGGAAAAATGTTATATCATGAATTGAAAAATTCCATAATAAACATATACGGCATCATGGATCAAAATGCAAATAATATTGTTTCAAATCAAAAAATAAATCTTCCCACAGATGATTTTAACAATGCTGACGCTGTTATAGTAACAACGATTAAATCTCATGAGAAAATATTGAAGCTGTTAACAAACTTCGGATATAAGAACATTTTGTTTTTAGTTGATATTGTGGAAGTTTTATTTTTTAAATGTAAAAATTATAAAATATTAGAGGATTAAAATTATGTCAAAATCAAAAAATTCAACGCAAGATTATTATCCTGAGAAAGATGTTATTGATTTTTTTTATATGCTTAAACAATATAACATAACTTATTTGCTTATAAAAAATATAAATAATGAACTTCCCAATAATCTTCAATATAATAAAGATATAGATATATTAGTGCACCCTAAAGATTACAATAGATATAAGTATGTAATGTTAAGTAATGATTATAAAAACCTAAAACATCCTTATGGAATTGAAAATGGATGGATGTTTCTTTATGCTTTAGAAGTTCCTACAATATTTCAGAATATAAAAAATGGACTTTTAATCGATGCTTGTTCAACCTTATGTACTAAAAGTTTAAATATGAATGCATGGATTCCCTTAGATAAGGAAATACAGGAATCAATTTGGAAAGATAAAATTTTAAATAAAAATCAATTATGGTATGAAATGGATAAAGCAAATTTAGCGGTTTATCTTGTAACAAGAGCTATTTTTGAAAAAAACTTTTTTTCAGACATGTATAAGATGGAAATAAAAAAAATAAAATCTTTATACTATGAAGATTATGTGGTAAATAAATTTGAAAAAATATTTTTCAAATTTACTCCTAAATTAATATATTTATTAAAAAATGAAGAATATGATGATATATTAAAGGAATATATATCTTTTGCAGAGTATTAAAATAATGAAGTATTTTATTTTATGTGATGAGGATTTTAAATGAAGAATAAAATTAATTCAGTGTGGGATGACTTTAATAAAAAAGTGGATAAGCTTTGCAATATAATTTCTAATAAATATGTAGTTTTATGGGGTTACAGTTTAACCGGTAAATTTATCGAACACATACTTAGACGCAAAGGAATAAAAGTATCGGTTATTATGGATAGAAATGAATATATTCGTAATATTTTCTACCTAGAAGATCCATTAAACTATTTAAATTTGATAGATTTGGATTTCCCATTGGGGAATAAAATAATTATTTGCACTTTTAACGCAAGTGATGAAATAAACGAAATATTTTCTAAATACAATTATCGAGAAAATGAGGATTATGTTTTTGCGTATAAATATTTTGATTTAGAAAAATCCATACCATTAAGTTATTTTAATTGGTTAGAAACTAAATATTCTTTAGATTTGAATAAAGGCACATTAAAAGTTAAAGGCTCTGATAACAGTGAATATGGACCTTCATGTGATTATGATATTATAACCTGGTTTGAATATCTTTCGCTAAAAAATACAGATGGGGTTTTCGATTTTGGATTTGGCAAAGGAGGTGTGCTTTTACTTTTAAATTATATTAATAGTGATGTTAAGATTGGCGGAGTAGAATATGATAAGAACATATTTAATATTGCCAAAACAAATTTTTATAAATTAAAAATCGAACTTCAAGATATGATATGCGATAATGCTGCTAATGTTACTAATGTCTTAGACAATTATAATTACTTTTACATTGCTAATTCGTTTGTAGGAAATACTTTCATTCAGGTAATAAAAAATATACAAGAAAGTTATGAGAGACATCCCAGGAAAATAATATTAATATATATGAGACCTGTACGTCATGAATATGTAATATCAAACAGTCATTTATTACTGTCTAAACAATTACCAAGTCATAGACATTGGCGATATATTAATATATATACAATGGAATAAAGTAGTTAAAATTATAGTAAACTACAAAATCAATTTTGCTTTCTTTGTGAAATTTATAAAAATTAAGGAGAAAGTTTGAAACAAATAGATAGTGGCTAAATTTAAATTAACGCATAGCAAACAAGCCATCCGCAGACAGCCTTTTGAAAGTATCTATATAAAGTGTTTTAAGTGGACAATACTGCCGGCGAATCTTTTATTACGTACCCTCTTGTACGAAGCATTTGCAGAGCTTGAGAGGTCGTAAGTATTTTTGAACGATGCGTAGGTAGTTTTTGCTTAAAGCCATTAGCCGTATAAGGCACGTTATTTTTGAGAATGTTCCAGATAGCGGTCAAGATCATCCTGCAAATGGCTATAATAGCTTTTTTATGTCCTCTACGGGCTTTGATACGGCGATACCGTTCAACAAATTCTGTGTGTGACTTGGATTTTACAAGCGCATTGGCAACTTGAACAAGAAGCGGTTTTAAGAAAGTACCGGCACGAGAAATTCGCGTTGATTTCACCTTTCTACCGCTTTGATCATTTCTCGGACAGCAACCTGCCCACGAACAAAGATTCTTTGCCGAAGGAAAAACCGTCATATCATCGCCTATTTCGGATAATATGGTTATGGCGGTCATCGGATTGGAATCAAAACCCGGGACAGTGCGAAGAAGTGAAAGAGCGTTAGAAAAAGGTTCCACGATTCGTGAAATTTCCGTAACGATGTTTTCTTTATGAGTTTCAAGTTCTTCGATGTGGCTAATGCATTGGCGGAGTTTCACTGATTGTTCTTTGGAAATACTTCCGTCAACGGCAGCTTGAATTTCTTTGATTGGAGTTTTACAGCGTCTGTCGACAAATGGAGCAACATCAAAATATTCTCCGGGATGGTCTATGATGTGGCGAGTAATGGAAAGAGCAGATTTTCCAAAAACGTCGCTAAAAACATCATCAAGTTTTAGATTGGAAACAGTCAGGCAATTCTGGGCGCGATTTTTCTCGCCGGTTACTATGTTTGTTAGTTTACGAAGGTAGCGAACGAGATCGCGTAAGTTCCTAATAGTTAGAGGCGGGATAAAGCTAGGCTTTATCATATCGCACATAAAAAGGTCACAAATCCATTTTGCGTCTTTACGGTCAGTCTTGTTTCCCCTTTGTGGTTTTGTGTATTTGGGATGGGCAAGAGTAACCGAATGATTTTTTTCAAGGATATTAAACACGGGAATCCAGTATTTGCCTGACGATTCCATACAAACCTCATTGCAAGAGTATGAAGTAAGCCAATCATCCAGCTTTCTAAGTCCTTCTGAAAAGGACGAAAAGCGAGCTTCTTTATACTCTGTGCGACCATTAGTATCAGTAATTCCAATACAAGCATAAATCCATGTTTTATGGACATCAAGTCCGCAACAATTCTTGCGGAATATTTTAAACAAGATCATTCCTCCCTGCAAAATAAATTTGCAGAACTGGCAGTGACTGGCTGTCCGGCGAAATCGAGTCAACTTCGGAAGAGATAAGTTTACGGGCTACTGTTTTGCGCCATTCATTGATGCCTTTACGGACAGCCGACACCATATAAAAATGCGGGGTTGGCCGCTATACCGCCCCGCCACTCACCTCCACGGGTTCTGTAGTGTGCCAGTTCTACAGAAATAGTATAGCATAAAAGATAATCTAGCGGAAGTTCCACTGTCGTTTCATAACCTCATCGGTGCCTTTCGCAGAAAGGCGGTTTATAAAAATGAAAAATATTCAATTTGTAAAATATGAAAACAAATATAAAAATGGCGTCCTGCAATGTTTAAAGCGAAATTATCCTTGGATGGCTCAATTAACCGATGAAGATTTATATGATTGGATTAAGCCAATATTAGAATATAGATGGCTTGATATGCCTCAAACTTCTCATCCCCATGGAATATTGATGTTAAAAGAAAATAGTATTGTAGGTTTTTTTGGCGTGATATTCTCTAAACGCCATAATAATATGGGAGAGGAATATATTTGCCAAAGTTATACTACTTGGTGTATTGATAAAAAATATCGACCATATATAATCGAAGCCATAAAGTATTTGACACAAAATAATGATATATATTGGGATCTTACACCATGTTCCGTTATGTATGATTCATTTACTAATTTTTTTAAATTTGAAAAAATAGAAACAAAATTTATAAGGTTTTATCCGATACCTTATATGAAAAAAAAGAATTTAGAAATAAATATCATAAATTCGCCAAATGAAATTGATAATTCTATAATAAAAAATGAATTGCAAGATCATCTTTGTTATGATATAAAATGTGCAAAATTTTCGAGCAAGGCAGAAACAGGATATATTTTTTATAAAATTATGAAATATAACGGTTTATGGCTTAAAATTATGAAGATAGAAAATAAAACTTTATTTTCACAAAATGCCCATGAAATTTTATGGCATTTACAACATAAAGAATGTTTTTTTAGTATAAAAGATATTCAAGAGAGTGTGTGTAAAATTATAAAAAATCAATGTGATAAAATTTGGATGTATACTGAATGCAGCAGACTTTTTGTAGATATGAAGATGCTTAATCATCCCTTGTATGATTTGCGAGACAGCAAATTAATATCGCTTAATAAGAGTAATATAAAAAATCCTAACTTAGATTTTTTATATACAGAAATTGCAATGTTAGATTATGATAAATGCTCTTTTTATTCAAATTTAATCCATTTTTGTAAATCAAAAAATTTTTTAACTTTGATTGAGCCGTCGAAAAATGTTTCGTTGTCATTTGTACCATAGAATAGTTACAGAAATTGAGGTGCATCGTGAATAAAAAAAATTTGCAAATGATTTTTAATTTTATAGCAAAAAAATATAACGATCCAATATCTTCTAGTGGATTTATAAGTAGTTTTACAGGCAAGCCTTTTTCTAAAGAAGAAGTTGAAGAATTTTCACAGAATGTATACTTAAAACTTAAAATTTATCTTGATATTCAAAATACAAAAGTCTTAGAAATAGGTTGTGCTAACGGAATTACTATGTATCGTATTGCACCTTTTGTAAAAAAATACATAGGGACGGATATAGCTAAAGTAAATTTAGAAAAAAATGCAAAATACAATGCCGAACATAATATTACAAATATAGAACTACATAATTTGGCAGCTGATTAAATTGATAAAATTAAGTGTCGTAATATAAATGTTGTGATACTCAATTCTGTAGTTCAATATTTTGATAGTGAAGAATATTTAATGGAGGTAATTGAAAAAGCTGCTAAAATTATGAATTATAATGGTATATTATATATAGGGGATATTAGGGACAGGGATAAAATATCATTATATAAAGAGGAGTTAGTAAATTATCGTAGATTGCATAATCTTCCACTTAAAAATAATGTAAGTGATACAGAACTGTGTATAAAAAAAGGTTTTTTTAAAGAATTAAAAAAAAATTATCCATATATTAAATCATTTGAAATTAGCGATAAAATCGGTAAAATAGAAAATGAATTAACGAAATATAGATATGATTGTTTAATGAAAATATAAATTTTTTATACTTTCACTAAAATAGTTATTATAAAATTAAAAAACATTAAAGGAGATGCTTATAAATGAACAAAATAGATGAAGTAGTAAAAATTATTCAGGAAATAGCACCTTTTGAAAATATAACAAAGGATACGGAACTTGTTGAAAGTGAAATTTTAGATTCTTTAGGTTTAATAAAATTAGTAAGTTCACTAGAAGACACCTTTAATATATCTTTGGATATTGACAAATTAGTACCTGAAAATTTAAAAACTGCTGAAATTATAACAAAAAAATTGTTATAATAAATTTTCTAGGGCGTGTTGGTAAACCCCGCCAACGCGCTTTGACGGATATTTTGCCGCCTGAACTGCGTCAGAAAAAACTTGACGTAGCCTAGCTACGACTTCGTTTTTTCTTCCTTGTCAGTCGACAAAATATCTCGCCACATCACGCCGTCAGGAGTTTACCAACACGCCCTAGAAAATTTATTATAACACCAGTTTGCAAGTTTTTTAATGAAAAGTTGAATAAAGCTAGAAGATATGTGGATTCTGCTCTCTTAAAATTGTTTGTTATAAACCCTGATTTTACTGGATTTTTTTAATTTCTTGCAAATTGGTATTATTATGGATTTAGTTATCGATTTCAAATTGGTTATGTGAATAAATTTAATTGATATTATTAACATAGCGGAGGGATAATAATGTCACAAAAAAAAAATATTAGAGTTTATTTTTGTGGTTTTGATGGAGGTGAGGAATATAATAAAAATAACATATTTTTAACAATACTAAAAAAAAGATATGTTGTACAAATTGACAAATATAATCCTCAATTTGTTTTTTATTATCAATATAATTATGACTATTTAAATTATAGCAATGCAATTAAAATTTACTATACTCAAGAGGCAATTTCCCCCAATTTTAACGAATGTGACTATGCTATAGGATATGAAAATATAAATTTCGGAGAACGTTATTTTAGATATCCATATAGAAATAGAAATAGAGTGAGAACCAATACTGTGCGAGAATATATTGACGATGAAAGTGCTTTGCAAAGAAGATTTTGTAATTTTGTATATCATAATGATTTTGCTGGCGAAGGCTCATTATTAAGAAAAAATTTTTGCAAAATGCTCATGGATTATAAACAGGTTGACTGTCCGGGTAGGGTTTTAAACAATTGTTTCTTGGGAAAAGAAATTCCATCTAGATATGCTGAAAACTTTGTTAGTGGCAAGTTAGAATTTATAAAAAAATATAAATTTACAATTGCTTTTGAAAATTATGCCAAAGATGGATATAATAGCGAAAAAATATTTCATCCGCTTCAGGTTTGTTCAATACCTATATATTATGGCGATCCTTCCATAGGAAAAGATTATAATACAAATGCTTTCATTAATGTTAACGATTTTAGTTCATTAAAAGAAGTTGTCGATTATGTCAAATATCTTGACACAAATGATGAAGAATATTTAAAAATGTTGCATACAGTTCCTTTTGATTGGAGTGATTTAGATAAAACTGATCACTTACTTGAAGAATTTATATACAACATTATAGAAAATGGTCACATATATAACAAAAGACAAATTTTCGGATTGGGATCTCTTACAAATTTATCATGTGAGGCTTTGCTGAATTTAGCTTACGAAAGTTTCTCAAATGGAAAGATAGAATTATCAAAATTAGCAGCATTAACTTGCTTACAATTAGACACTCCTCTGCGTTATAGTAAATTATCATTTGTTTCGCATTTTCCCAATGTGAATATTTACGAATTATTAATGAATTTATATGAAAATGATAGTGATAGTTTATTTTTAGTGCTTATGGAAAGAGCTTCCGTTCTGATTAATCGACCTTATGTATATGTTGAAGATTTGAATGAATTATGTCAGATTGCAAAATACTTGAAGAAAATGTTAAAATTAAATGAAGCAAATATAATATGTGAATATATAATAAATAAAGATTCCGAATTAACAAAAATAGAAATATAACACTTTTTTATATTTATATAAGATTTGTTTCATGACTTATTAGTTCATTTCAAATAAAGGTGATTTATAAAAATGAAAAAATATAATCTCGTTTTATGGGGCGCAGGAGAAAATACAAGAAAATGTCTTGAAAAAGGGTATTTAAAAGAACACAATATATTGGGAATTATTGACAGTTTCAAAGATATAAAAACATTTCATTCAATCCCTGTTTATAAACCCAATGCGTTGAATGACTTAATAAAAAAAGCGGATTATTTATTGATTTTTCCTCAAAAATATGATGCGATATTAGCCGAATGTTTTAAATATGCTTTAGACTGGAATAAAATTGTTATAGCCAATAATACAAAAACAGATAAAATTTTAAATTTTTATTACAATTTAAAAGAAATATCCCTTGATTTTTACAATAATTTAAGCGAAGAAAATTTTCAGTTGACGTCGCCTAACCTTTCGGATATCGTTGATAATACGAAATTAGTGGGAAGCGATAAATACTGCGCAAATGAAAAGCCGTGGGATTATATGCCGGACTATTTTCGCTTTAGAACCTTTGAATTTTGCGCTCGCGAAATAAAAACGAGAAATATTGAAGGAGCTCTCGCCGAACTTGGAGTATTTAGAGGAGCTTTCGCCTCTCTCATAAACGAAACTTTTCCGGACAGAAAATTATATCTTTTTGATACTTTTGAAAGTTTTAACGAAGAAGAATATAAATCAGAACAAACTAAAAACTATGTTCCGGAAGGCGAGGGATTTCGCATAGCCCATGCCCGAACCAGCGAAGAACTGGTATTAAATAATTTGCCTTACCGCAAAAATTGTATAGTATATAAAGGTCTATTTCCCAATTCTATATCTGAGGGAGAGAAGGGGGTAGAAAATGAAAAATTTGCATTTGTTTCCCTTGACGTGGATTTGGAAGAATCCACCTATCAAGGATTGAAATTCTTCTATCCGCGACTCACCGAAAATGGATATATCTTTTTGCACGATTATACCGTGCGTTGGTTGCAAGGTATTAAAGCCGCAGTTAAGAGATATGAAGAAGAAAATAATATTTTTCTAAAAAAAGTTCCAATCGCCGATCGCGGAGGGACACTGATTATAACCAAATAGGAGCGTTTAAATGAAAAAAATCGGAGTTGTTATAGCAATATATAATACTGACAAATATCTTTCGGAATGTATTGAGAGCGTTATAAAACAGACATACAAAAATATAGAGATAGCGTTGGTGAACGACGGCTCCGACGATGACAGCGGTAAAATTTGCGATGAATACGCAGCAAGAAATAAAAGAATCAAAGTAATTCACCAAAAAAATCAAGGCAAATTGATAGCAAGATACAATGGCGCAAAAATTCTTGATTGCGATTATTTAACTTTTGTGGATTCCGACGATTGGATTGACTTAAAAACTTACGAAACTTTTACGGAACAAATGGAGGAAGATATAGACATAATTTCTTGGCAAATAATACGATATTTAGATAGAAATCATCAAAAAAAAGCAACCCATAATTTTCCCTTGGGATTTTATGACCATGAAAAATATATTAATGAATTTTATCCCAATATGATTTGGAATTTTGAAAAAAATTCCTTTGGGATCAATCCTTCAATTTGTAACAAGTTATTTAAAAAAAAATTAGTGCTTGAAGCGTTAAAAAAAGCATCAAGATTGATAAACGTATCATATGGAGACGATATGGCCGCCGTGTATCCGGCTATGAAAGAAGCGCATAATCTGTATTTGTCCGATAAATTCTTTTATTATCACAGGAAAAGACTCAATAATGAAATACCACCTTATTTGAAAGATAAAAATTTTTTTAATAAATTGTGCATTTTATATGATTATTTGGTAAATATTTTTAACGAAAAAGATATATTTGTTAAACAACTTGACGCTTTTTTTGAATCTTCGGTAAAAATCAGAAATTCTTATTTTATTAAACAAACATTAAAAATCAACACTTTTTTATTTCCGTTTAAAGATATTCCGTCTCATTCGGATATAGTAATATACGGCGCAGGAAATGTTGGCAAAGAATATTATAATCAGTTGGTACTTTTGGATTACGCAAACAGCATATTATGGGTTGATAAGAATTATAAAAATATAAAAGATTATAATATAAAAAATCCTGCAATTTTAAGAGACTATAATGATTATGATTATATTGTTATTGCTGTAGAAAAAAAAGAAATTGCCGAACAAATTCAAAAATATTTATTGAATATCAATGCGCCTAAAGACAAAATTATATGGAATATAAATAAATATAACATTGAAAGGTGATAAAATGCAGTTAAAAAATTGCGGATTAAGAAGATTTGAAAAATTATCACAAAATAAAAAAATAATATGTTTCGGCGCAGGCAATTTTTTGCACGAATTTTGCGAAAAATGCAATATTGCAAATAAAATTCAATTTATCATAGACAACAATAAAAAATTATGGGATACTTCTTTAATTATTAAAAATACAAACATTAAAATTTTGTCTATCGAAAACGCCATGAAACAAATATCAAAAGACGATATATTACTGATAACTGCAGGTTATCCGATTTTAGTCGAAATTTATGATCAAATTAAAAATATGGCTTTAAACGTTGATTCTGTTTATTTGGCGCTATGTATATTGGAATCAAACGATACAAGAAAAGAAATTTTTCCAAAATTAAATATAAAGTTTAAATTAACCGAAGAGATGCAAATTCCCAAAATAATACATTATGCTTGGTTCGGAAAAAATCCCATCCCAGAAAAATTTCAAAAATTTATTGCCGGTTGGAAAGAAAAATGCCCGGATTTTGAAATTATAAAATGGGATGAAACGAATTATGATATTTCAAAAAATAAATTTATGAATCAAGCATACGATGCAAAAATGTGGGGCTTTGTTCCGGATTATTTAAGAAAAGATGTTGTATATGAATATGGAGGCATTTATCTTGACACTGATGTTGAAATCGTAAAAAATTTGGAAGATTTGCTTTTTCAAGATGGATTTTGCGGATTTACATATAGAAGTTATAATACAAATATTAACTCCGGTTTAAAATTTGATATTAACTTTGGCCTTGGCTTTGGAGCAAAAAAACATTTGCAAATTATGAAAAATCTAAGAGATGCGTATAATGATTTAGCATTCAATAACGACAATAAATTTTCATTAACTGGGCCTCTTCTGGAAACCAAAGAATTGGGAAAATACGGATTAAAAATAGATGGATCATATCAACAAATTAAAGGTCTTACAATATATCCTCCTGAAGTTTTAAGCGGCACAAATATGATTACAGGGGAAAGTTTTATCAATGAAAATACTTATACAGTACACCATTATGCGGCGACATGGTTTGAAGAAACTAAAAGAAGGGCATCTTACAATAGACGCGATTTTTTTACAGGAATAATGAAAACATAAATAAAATATGAAATAGATTTATTTTTATTTTGACAAGTAGACTTATTTGGGAGAACAAATAAAATGACTAATGATTTTCTTGCATCTATAAAAGATAAACAACTGGTTTTGCGTGGTAGCGGACAAGAAGCGGAACAATTTTTATTACAATGGAATAACTATTATCATCTTATTATAAAATATATTGATAAATCTTTTGCCGACATAGAAAGCGTTATGGATAATAATCCGCAAAAAATCGGTAAAAATTTTCATGATATTAAAATAGTAAAACCTGCTGAAAGTTATGAAGAAAATCTATTTTTCATTGTTGCTATATATAAACGCAAAGAAATATTCTCAGAACTTTTAAATTTAGGATATAAAGAAAATATTGATTTTCAATATCATGACTTATTTTTGAAAAAAGTTCGTTTTGATTTATCCGAAAAAATTAAAAATATTTTAAAAAAATTATTTGATGATGGTATTATTAAAACTTCTGCTTCTGAATTGGAAAACGAATCTCTTTATTCTCAATCTCTTATTTATAAAAAAATTGAGCAATCTAATTTATATGAAAACGAAAAGAATCTATTACTTGAATTATTGTTGGAAAATATTATAAAAAATTGGTTAAAAGAAAAAGATGATAAAAAAAGAATCATCAATTTAACTGATTATTTTCCATTAGCGGATATAATAGCCGCTCTGTGTACGATTTGCGAAAATAATATTGAAGAACTTGAACCGTTATATCAAGATGATATTCATAAAAATAAAATTTCAAAAAAAATTCAAACCATTGGAATTTATTCGCCTAAATTTGCTAATGGCGGAGCAGAACGAGTGCTTTCCATTTTGCTTCCGATATTTATTGAACTTCAATATAATATTATTCTTTTTACGGATTTTTTTGAAGAAGAAGAATATAATTTGCCAAAAGAAGTGAAAAGAATAGTTATAAAAAATCAACATTTGTTTAATTTTAAAATCAGACTAAAAGAGTACGAAAACTATATAAAAAAATATAATATAGATATAATTTTTATAAATTGCTTTAGCGATAGTTTGAAATATTTTTATGAGCCTCTTTTTTTTAAATTATTAAATATTCCTGTAATTTCAGAAGCACATACTGTTTTTTTTAGATTTATAAAACGTCAATCGCCTTGGCTAAACAAATGGCAACAAATTTACAAGGTAATGAATAAAATAATTGTTCTTTCACGGATAGATAAATTATATTGGGAAGCGTTATTTTGTAATGCAAAATATATTCCCAATCCAATTGAAAATGGAAAAGAACTTTGGAATTTACCTATAAAATTTAATAAGAGAAATGGGAAAAGTATACTTTGGATAGGTCGAGCATCGGATAAAATGAAAAATCTCTCAGACACTGTTTTAATTATGAATGAAGTTATAAAACAAATTCCTGATGCCATGTTAAAAATTGTTGGTAGCACAAAAGGTACTGAAGATTTTTTTATACTTATAAAAAAATATCATTTGGAAAATAACATCAAATTATTGGGGTATTATAGCAATTTAGATACTTTTTACGAAGAAGCCGATGTTATGATTATGACCTCTGATTATGAAGGTTTTCCAATGATTATGACGGAAGCAAAATTACATGGAGTACCTATTATTATGTATGAACTTCCTTATTTGGAATTGGTCAGAGATAGGAGAGGAATTTTTGAAGTTTCTCCACGCGATACCAAGGCAACAGCAAATGCCATCGTCAAAATTTTAAGTGACGATAAACTAAGGCATCGTATGTCAATAGAATCAAAAAGGAGTCTTTATCCTTTTGTTTTTTACGATATAAAAGGAGCATGGAAGGAAGTCTTTGAAGAAATATGAATAAATTAGAAATCAAAAATATAAATATTTTGAAAATAAAAGAACTCGCTAAAAAACATGAAATAGTTTTGGTAGGCGCAGGTAGATTAGGAACTTTAGTTCAATATATTTTAAATAAATATAGCATTAAAATCAAATATTTTTTTGACAATAAGGTAATTGGAGAAAAAAACGGGATTTCAGTATTAAAACCACAAAAATTCTGCAAAGAGATGCTTTATATTTTAACAATTGATTCTAAATATCATGAAGAATTATATACGCAACTTCATGATTTAGGAATAAAAACTTCAAATATTTTTATTTATAATCCCTTTGACAGGAATTATTTAAAAATATTGCCCGAAAGTGAATATAAAATATATATTTCCGCAATATTTTATATTCATCATGGTTATGAAATGAATTGGAAAAATCCATGCACATACAGTGAAATAGTTAATTTTGAAAAAATATACGATCATAATCCTTTAAAAACTAAATTAGCAGATAAATTTTTAGCAAGAGAATATATAAATAAAAAAATTGGCGCGGAATATTTGACAGAACTCTATGGCGTTTGGGAGCGAGCCGAAGATATAAATTTTGATAAATTGCCTCAAAAATTTGTATTAAAAGCAAATAACGGATGCAAAAGGAATATTATTGTCAAAGATAAATCTAAAATTAATATTGATGAAACAATTGCTCAACTTAATAAGTGGATGAATGAAAATTTTTTTTATGACTCATTTGAATGGCAATATAAAAACATAGAGCCTAAAATAATTTGTGAGGAATATTTAGAAGGTATTGCCGAATATATTCGCGAACCGCAATTTTTTTGTTTTCATGGAGAACCAAAATATATTCGATATATACAAGGCGCACATACCATTGAGGGAAAGGCAGGCTTTTACTCACCAAAATGGGAAAAATTGCCTTTAGGTTACGCATACCCCATAGATGCAAATATAACTCTTCCTCCAAAAAATTTAAATAAAATGATTGAAATAAGCCGAGAACTTAGCGCGCCGTTTAAACATTCGCGAATTGATTTTTATGATTTACCTGATGGTAGGCTTTTATTAGGTGAAATTACTTTTTCTTCTACCTCAGGATTGATAAAATTTGAACCTATTGAATATGATTTAATTTGGGGAAATTTGATTAACATGAAATAATATTCTTATGGTGAAGACATGCAAATATCGATTTCAATAATTAGTGTCTGCCAATAACTAAAAACCATAATCAAATCAATATAATATCAAGTAATTTTTATAAAAGCATGATATAATAAATGCAAATAAAAAACCTGATTCGTCGATTTATCTTTGCAGTTTGGAGTGAAATATCATGTATAAATCAATCAAGACCGTTCAAATTTCATTTTACGATTTTAATCAAGATCTTGGGCTTAAATTAAGAATGGATCAAACTTGCTCAAATTATTCCTTGGAATGAGATAGAAGAACTGTACCAATAACACTTTCCATCGCATACCGGCAATGTTGCTAAATCGGCTCGTATGGTTTTAGGCTCTCTCATTATCCAAAAACGCAAAAAACTCTCGGATCGCGCATTTGTCAAAGAAATCACCGAAAATCCTTATCTTCAGTTCTTTATCGGTATCCCGCGTTTTTAAATCAAAGCTCCGTTTCGCCCTCAGTCGCTCGTTAACTTCCGCAAGCGTATGGATTGCGACATGGTGAATACAATCAATGAAATAATTCTTGCCAAAAGTTCAAACAGTGAAAAACCAATCGAAACCATTGACACCGATGAAAATGCCGGCACTTACATTTTGGACGCAACCTGCGCTCCCACTAATATTCGTTATCCGCAAGACTATTCTCTTTTGAACGAGGCAAGGACAAAACTTGAAAAGATGATAGACTTTTTCTCTGAAAAATATCATCTTCCCAAGCCTCGTACATATCGAAGAATAGCCAGAAAAGACTATTTGAATCTTGCTAAGACAAAGAAACCTGGCACAAAGAAAATTCGCGCCACGGTTTGTCGTATGCTTGGCTATGTCCGGCGCGATATTCGGAATTTATGGCGAAAGGCTATGCTATGTCGACACATGACGTTAATATGTTTTTGACGATTTTAAAACTGATGTTGTACAACTCAACTTTCCCACCCAAAAAATGACTTTAAAACCCTGAAAAATCTGATAAAATACCATAAAAGATTGACATCTTTACATAATATTATTCAAAACGACATATATTATCCTCTTCCACACCTAAATTTATTAGCTGTTCTTTCATTTCCGTATAATATGAATCATTAGCAATTAAATAAACGGTATCTTTGGGAAAATCGGAATATTTTTGGGGAGCTTTAATTGAAATATTATCAATATTTGTATTCCATAATTCGCTGTTATTATCTAAAAATACCGAGGGTTCTTTTTGAATATTTTTTAGATATTTATAAGCGCAAAAACCTCTGTAACCACAACCAAAAATGACGATGTTTTTTGCATTTATAATATGCGAATAAATGTCAGTCATTTTTTTTTGTGCCGCTTCTTCAAAAGTTAAATTTAACAAGTTGTGTAGTTCGTTCCATAAATGTATTCCCAACATATTTTGTTGCAATAATTTTTTTTCAACAGCGTCTTGCAAATTCTTGCGAAACCAATCATATTTTTCTCGTATGTCCGACTTGTCTGCGTTTTCCGTATACATTTGATGTTGACAGCAAAATAGAAACGCTCTTGCCATTCTGATATAATAAAAATTAACATCTCGTTTGTTTTCATTTTCTATCAATGGATTTAAAAATTCAAATTCCTGCTGAAAATATTTTATAGATTTACATGAATTCGTGGATGAATTCGTTCGATCCAAACAATAATGATAATATGCTTGTGGAATATATTTGGCGCGTAAAGCTTTTGTATGCGTTTGAAAAATAAATCCGACATCTTGGTATGCAGCACCCGGCGTTTCGTTCAATTTAATATTATTTTCTTGTATAAAGGAAAGTTTATAAATTCCGTTCCATAAGTAATTATCATAAACAGCGTTGTCATAATAATCTAACGGACATATTATTTTATCATAAATTTTATTAAAAGAATAAATCTTTCTCTTAAATGATAATTTTTTCCCGTTATTCATTGTCCAATATACATAATAATCTGATTTGACATAATCTAATTTATCAACAACAGCTATTTTGTAAATTTTTTCATACATATTTAAATCAACAAAATCATCGGTTTCCAAAATGGTCGCATATTCGCCTTGCGCAATTTTTAATCCTAAATTGACCTGATAACCGTAACTTTTTTTTTCGCTGTCAACAATTTTTATTCTATTGTCTCTATTCGCCCATTTTTGAATTATTTCTCGAGTTCCGTCATCGGAACCTGCATCAACACTTATTATTTCTATTTCTTGCAAAGTTTGCTCGCATACGCTTTTAAATGTCTGATCGATATATTCCTTTACATTGAGAGAAGGCATAATAATTGAAACCTTTATATTCATAAATTTTAGCCTTTCTTATAAATTTGAATAAATATTTTTTTTACGATATCCATTCCTATCCCAAAATATTTTATTATCGGGTATTTTATATTGATACAAAATATTTTTCATATCCTTAGCCACATATTCAAATTCGGTTGCCAAAATAATTATATCAAAACCCAAATCGGTAATTTCCTCAACGTTAAAAATTGTAATATCTTCATTTATAAATGCTTGTTTATTACGATCTATAACGCCAATAATTTTACTGCTTCTTTTGCCGTAAGTATGAAATTGATAATATAAAGCTTGCCCAACTAAACCTGCGCCATATAATAAAATTTTTTTATCATTTATGACGTATTCAAACGGAAATAAATACTCTTCATATTTTAATTTTTTCATACCGTCAATCAAATTACTAATCAATAATAAAGAAGAATCTTTTGATAAAAATTGTTTGGATAAATTGTCAATTTTTATCAATATCTCTATAATATGCAACGATAAATGCGAGGCTATATTATCATAATAAATTGTGTCAATACGAGTAAGTAATAATTCAAATAATTTGTCATAATTATTCTTTTGTGCCAATAATAAATTATCATATATACCAAGTAATGTATGATATGTTTGAAGTTCGTCTAAATGTAAATTTCTATAACCAGAACGATAGCAATATAAAAAAACTGGAATCAATAAAAAACGTTTAGCCAAAATTAAAGTCTTAAGTAAAAATGGCGGGTCTTGATAACGAAAATAATTTGGAAAAGAAAGATTATTTTCAATTAAAAATTCACGACTATACAGATAACTATGAAAATGCCAATCGTTTTGATGATCTTGAAAATCAATCCATTGAGAGGATTTGTCTTTACATTGGAAGTTTAGTAAAAAATCCTCATTTTCTATTTTATCATTATATAACTTTTTACGATACGAAGCGCAAACATTTGCATTGTTTATTTTTGCCTCGTTATACATCTTTTCTAATGCAAAACTCTCAAAATAAAAATCATCTCCGTCTAAAAAAGCAATATATTCGCCTTTTGATTTTATTAGCGCTAAATTCCGAGCTGCGCCTGCTCCGGCATGGTTTTGTTTATATAAAATAAATCTTTTATCATTTTTCATATATTCTTCAACAATCGCGCAAGTATTATCATTTGATCCGTCATCTACACAAATAATTTCCAATTCTTTTAAAGATTGATTTAAAACGCTGTCTAAACATTGACGTAAATAATTAGACGCATTATATATAGGAATTATTATACTGATTTTAGGTACAACAAAGGTCATAAATCACACTCCGTTTATTATTTTCTTATTGATAACAACTACAACCCTTCACTCGCCCAAAAAAATCTTTTCTCCATGAGCTATTTTAATATTGTCTTTATTGTATAAAAAATATAAAGTAATAAGTCTTTCCGTACAAAAACCGGCGTAGCGGTTATAATAATCGTCGTTTAAATCTCCCATCAAGTTTTCGACTTCTTCGACGATTGGAAACATCCATTCGCATAGATTGTTTAAAACCTCGCGTTTTAAAATACACATATTGCTTGCGTAAAAAATCTTGTCGGCAAAAATCTTTTTTGACGCTTCATAATATTCAGGCGAATAATTTTTCAATACCTCCAACAAAATTGGAGCGACTTTTGGTATATGTTTTAAAAAATAATCCTCGTAAAGAGATGCGGCGCATAGCGTAGGCAACGGCAACACAGCGTCAATATCTGCAAAACGCAAATTTTCAACTATCGTTTTTAAATCCGTCCAATGCCTTCTGTAATGACAAATACCTATATAATCCGCTTTTGAATTTTTCCACATCCAATAAAAAACCGTCATTTCCGAATAACGACGATTTTTAACGGAAATATTTTCTCCCGTCGCATCGGTCAAAGGAGCAATTCGTCTGCTTGTCAAGGCGGCGCCGGCTTGTATCGGCAAAATAGAGCCAGAAAAATCAGGCAAATCATAACTTAACGGTTTGTCATACACGCTTTTAGCCATATAAACCGCGACAATTTCATTACTTTTTTCCCTTGCTTTTTCCGTTTCATATATATCAGAAAAATTTTTCCCTTTATCTTTAAAATAACGTTTCCAAAATTCCTTTTTTAAAGCGTTATCCATAAGAGAATTATAGGGGTAAACGTTAAAAAATCCCATAATTTCCAGACGCATCAGAGCAGGGTTTTGTTTTTTTAACGAAAACGCGACAATTATAAGGATATTTTTTTTTAAACTTAAAAGCGTTTCATCGTAAAAAGAAAAATCAAAATCTGTTTTGTCCGGTTGGTCGTAACTTAAAGAAAAAGATAAACACGAAACTTTTAAAATCGGCGAAATTGTGTTTAAATACGTTTTTAATCTTGATACATAATCTTCTTGACCATATATAACACATTCACTCTGTTTTAAAATTTGCCTAATCATAATATTTTATCCCAATATTTTTCATTTATATTTTTACTTTCTTCTTTTCTCTCTTTCTTTTGAAAAAGAAAACAGAGAAAAGAAGAAAGTAAAAAAGAAGAAAAGAGAGAAAGAAAACTTTATTAGGCTTTGCGCTTAAATTTTTAAATTTTCGTTTTAATTTTTTTGGTAAATATAAACTCTAAAAACTCAAAAATTAAAATTGTTATTTTTTAACAAACTGAAAAATAACCGCATGCAAGATTAAAGTTCTTTTTCTTTCTTTTGGTTCTTTTCTTTCTTTTTCTTACAAGAAAAGGAAAGAAAAGAACGATTTTGAAAAATCTCCTCTTCACAACACGTCAAAATTTTCAATCATAACGGGTTTTCCCGTATGCTTATACAAGGTCACGACGCTGCTGTCGTCTCCGTAGTATGCGTCGGAATAACAAATAGCTCTGTGCAAATCGCCGGTATCGTCGTAAATGCCGAATCCTTGTCTTATGTATTCGTTTTCAAGCTTTAAATACTCTTCTTCAACAATAGGAAGAAGAGCGTGCAGAGATTCTTTTATAAGCGGATGGGGACGCCACCATAAAACAACGTCGTCCGTTACTGAAAACTTATAAAAAGCTATAATTTATACGAGATAAATTATAAAACTTTTATGTTTCATTCCTCTTTCATCGCATCCGCTTTTGCCGTTTTGAAACTGGCTACTTGCGTTTGATATAATGCTCTGGAGGCTTAAATTTCCGACTAACGAATCGGTATGTTTCAAGATTTTTTTAACAAACAGATTTTTTCAACTGTTCCTCGCCATATAATTTGAGATTAAGAGCCGCTTGAAAATCTCTGTCTATTATGTTCCCACATTCGCATTGATAAATCCTGTCGGAAAGTTTAAGGTCTTTTTTTACTTTACCGCAACGAATACAAGTCTTTGAACTTGGAAAATACCTGTTGGCAATAATGACAGGTATTTTTGCCCATTTAGCTTTGTATTCTATCTGACGGCGAAACTCATAGAATTTTTGTTCTTGAGTAGCCTTAGATAAATGCTTATTTGACATCATACCTTTTACATTCAAATCCTCTAAGCATATAAAACTTGGTTTTCGCTTTATAATAGCAGTAGTGGCTTGATGTAAATGATTATGCCTGATATTTGCCAATTTGCGGTTTATTCGTAAAAGTTTTTTCTCGCTTTTTATAATATTGCTTGTTTTTCGGTAACTTTCTCCTTTCTTGTTCATTTGGTATTTTCGAGATACCTGACGCTGCAATCTGCGTCTTTTCCTTTTTAATCGTCTTATCGTATAAGATTTATTGATATTTTTTATCGTACTTTTGTCCGAACATATCGCTAAATCTTTAATACCTAAGTCTATTCCTAAACCTTCACGGCACTTTTTTGTTATTTTTAACACTTTTAAATTTCGCATAGGTTTTAGGCTGCGTTTAATATTGATACCGATTGAAATCCACCAATCTATACCGTCAAAGGTTATTCTTGGGTTTTTATATTTAGCGTTTATTGGAATTTTCCCTCGTTCTGCAAGTTTTATCCAATTCGCTTTTTTCTGTTTTTGCGTCTACTTTTTGCTATATTTTCAAATTTTACGTGAGTTTTGGTGAATTTTATTTTATCCGTATCTTGATAAAATTTGAAATCACCGTTTTTCTTGCTCTTAAACTTCGGATGCCCATTCATATCATAAACGGTCAATTTTCTTCCGATACGGGCGAAGTGTTCAATTTTCTTTTTGCCGTACTTTACATAACCCTTAGTTTTTTGTTTTCTGAAAAATTTAGAGTAAGCGTCATAGCAATCTTTGACGGCTTGTTTTGTAACATTATTTGAAATCTCTAAAAGCCAAGAGTTTTCGGGCAAATTGCGAAAGACAGTAAATTCTTTGCGTAATTCGTAATTATTTTGAAGTTTTATTCCATTTTTAAAATTATTCATTTGTTTACCTAAAACCCAGTTATAGGCAAATCTCGCCGCTCCTGCAAACTGGAAAAGTCTAGTCCGTTGCTTGTTGTTTGGAAGAAGTTTTATCTTGAATGATTTTATCATCTGCGTCACATTCTTTCACTAATTCACGAATCATCTTTTTGGCTTTATTCGCTCGCTTTCCTTGCAATTTACAGCTAAAGACAGTTATTATTTGCACTAAATCCTCAACTAATTCTTGTCGCTCCGGCTTTGGCTCGTTGTCGATTATTTCAATTTTGCAATCGTGCATATTAGCCATCGCTTCAATAAGTTCAAAACCAAATCTAAGCAACCTGTCTTTGTAAAGAACGACCACTTTTTCTACTTTATTGTCATTAATGCGTTTTAAAAGTTCTTGCAATCCTTTTTTCTTGTAATTTATCCCAGAACCGATGTCTTGAATAATTTCAAAGGGACGACCTTGGGCGAGCAAATATATCTTTACGTTTGATATTTGTCTTTCTAAATCGTCCTTCTGCTTGGGACTTGAAACTCTGCAATATCCAATAACAAGTTTATGCTGTGGTCTTTCCTGCGAGATTTTTTGCCATTGTTCCTCGGAATAGTATCTATAACCGTTTTCTGATGTGTGATGCGGATGAAGTTTTCCAGACTTGTCCCAATTTCTGAGCGTCTGTGGAGTAACTCCGCACATTTTAGAAAATTTATTGATTGTATAATATTTCAAAGGTATCACCACCTATTATCATTATACAAAAAACAAATTATAAAATCAAGACGCTATTTATACTTTTTTATAAGTTTTTGTAAGCTGTTAATGAACCTCTTGCCAAACGCTTTCCAAAGAATCCCACATAGCGGCTTGCACCGGCAAGAAAAAAATTTCTTTTTTAAATTGCCTCTCGTTTTCGGTTTGCGTAATTATATATTGCAATAAATCATTGCAGAGAGACAGCGCCTCTTCGTTAAAACCTGTTTGATCCAAATTTTGAAACGCCAAAGAAACTCCTTCGTAAACTTCTGCGTATTTAGCGTAATTATCTTCCGCCAATCCGTTTATGCATAGTGTTTTGGCTTCGGCAAAATTTACGCAAAGCTTGTCAAAATAGGCCGTTTCTTTTGTTGAAATAAGATTTGAAATATTTTGTTTCACTAAATTTAATTTTTTTAACAATCTGTTTTTTATAGCCATTACAATCAGTCGTTTCCTAAAAATGAAATATTTTCTTACTTTCTTTCTCTCTTTCTTTTACAAAAGAAAGAGAGAAAAGAAAAAAATAAATAATTAGTTTTTCGGTATTTCTTTAAGGAAACACATTTAATCATTGTTTTTCATTTTTATATAAAAATTCATTTCATCGTAAACATAATTTTGCAATACATTTCTTTTTTTCTTTCATAATTTCAAACGCTTTTTTGTAATCGGACAATGAAAATCTATGGGTAATAAGCGATTTTAAATCTATTTTCCCCGCTTTTAAAGCCGTTATGGCATCTTTCCAATCGTTTTCCTTTTCGCTGAAACAACTGTTCCATACGCCTATAAGGGACAATTTTTTTCGTAAAATTTTCCAATACGTGTTTTGAGGTAGGCTCATTTCCTTTAATGGATTGCCTAAACAAATGATTTTGGCAAAATTGCCAGCGTTTTCAATGCAATCTTTTAGGGTTTCCGAAACTCCCGCTGCTCTTGCAAGTTGCGCCAAAATCAGTCCGATTGTTTCGATGCCGTAAATTAAAACCGTATCTTTTGGTTTTATTTGGCTTTTTTTAAAGGCGTGGATGGCAACGGAGGCGGGTTCGTTCATAGCGGCCTCTTCAAAGCTTATATCGTTTGAAATAAAAGAGAGGTTCCCCTCTTTAACGGCTATATATTCAGCCATTGCCCCGTCTCTTCTGGAGCCGTAATAATCGTAATTTTGGCATTGAGCGTAATTTAAAGTTTTGCAAGCCTCGCATTTTTTGCAGGGTAAAAGAGGAAATACCGACGCTTTTTTGCCTATTATGGATTTGTTTTCAGCGTCTATAACTTCTCCTGCAAATTCATGACCTAAATTGTCGGAAAATGATAAGTGCCTTTTTCAAAGACTCTTGGAATATCGCTGCCGCATATACCGACAGCGCGTATTTTTAACAATATTTATCGTTTTTTTATTTAGGCATGGATACGGTTTCAAGATTTAAATCTCCGATTTTTCGCAATACAAGCGCTTGCATTTTGTTTGCTCCTTTGTAGTGATATTTTGTGCTAATCTCCGTTTAAAAAGTCAATAATATTTATATTTTTAATTCCGTTTTCTTGTCCTACTGCAAAATTATTCATTGACAATACATATTTGGGAAAATTATCGTTTATTTTTTCTAAGAACCTGTTTAGTATCTCCTCAATAAGAGAGCAATAAAAGCAAGGATAGTCATATTTAAAGAAGTGTTCAATTTTCGCTCACAATTCTTCCAAAGTCGACGACATTTCTCAAGCCAAGCAAATG
>Ga0247610_10001224_pt1 | contig 32304 bp, 18 predicted proteins | sample 174DNAGHGhighgp2_FD_193483 | JGI IMG/M metagenome (GOLD analysis project Ga0247610, IMG submission 193483) | Sheep rumen microbial communities from Palmerston North, Manawatu-Wanganui, New Zealand - 1742 DNA GHGhigh gp2 | ecosystem: Host-associated > Mammals > Digestive system > Stomach > Rumen...
GTCGCTCTTGCAGCCAAGACAGAGGAAGAGAATGTACGGCTGAAGCATCGCATCTCTCAGTTGGATGAGAATGCCATTGCCCGTGAGAAGGGAAGAACTGCTACAGCAGAGCGTAAGGCTCAGGAACAGGCTACCCGTGCTAATCGTGAAGAACAACGTGCCAACAATGCCGAGAGCCGACTCTCTATGATGGAGCGTTTTGTCAAACAGGTTGGTGCTTCAGAGACTTTTGACCGTTGGGCACATCTTACTGCGGTTATAGACAAGGCTATTGCGGCCTTCAATGCCTGGGCCCACAGCAGAGCCTCCATCTTTAGTAGCGACGACGAGCGTGTCATTGGTCAGGGCATCATTGCGAAGTGTCAGCTTGAAGGTCTCAATCCTGTTAGTGAGACCGATCGTAAGACTGCTGCCAGTGGCATCGCTGAAATGGCAGAAGAGACCATTGGTTCAATCTCTCAGTTCATGTGGGACACAGCTGTACTTCGCATCGGCCAACTGGCTTCTGAAATGCGCGTGTCAATGGGAGGACAATCCGTTGGAGGTAGCAACGGCAATGCCGACGAGTTGACCAACTGGGATGGCACTAAGAAGAAAGGTTTAGGCTGGTAGATTTCCTCTCTATATATAAGAGGTGGAGTAGGCTAAGGTTCCTTCTTCACTTCTTTTTCGTCTTAGATTTCGTCTAATCCTGTCTAAATTCTCGTCTAAGCTCGTCTAAATCTCACGTAAATCTCGCTTAACGCCACGTAAATTTACTTATCGAGAAATGCCCTAAATAAAGGGGATTCAGAAGATTCTCGCTTAAAATCTTGCTTAAAGTCACGTAAATCTCGCTTTAATTTCCCGTCTAAACTCGTCTAAATTCACGTCTAAACCCGTCTAAATTCGTCTAAGATTCTTTTCGATGCCACATTCTGTCTTCGTCAAGCCAGATTTCATTGTTCTTATGCATCTTGTAAAGCAGGTTCTTTATCTTCGCCATCTTTTGCTCTTCGGTGAAATCTACAGGCAGCTTGTTCCATAGCAATTCGTTAATCTGCTTTCTGCTTAAAACTTTGTGGTCGTTCAAGGCTTTCATAATCCACTCCTGACATTCTGCGTCGTTGAACCCCTTTTTCAAAGTATATTCCACCTGTGTATTAGTTGCCTTAGCAATCTGCTTTGAGACATACAGGTGAGGTTTACGACCTTCTATCAGCCCTTCCTTCCTCAGCTTCTTTATAGCGTTGTCACTTATAGGTTTACCTTTCTGCACCTGATCCAGCAACACGGCATCAGTCAGCGACATATCCTGATTGGCAAGCAACATTAGGCTGTAGTTCTCATCGATGATGGTGCCAGGCAGATTGAGAATGACTTCATCCGCTGTTGACAGGTCGTAGTCAGGCATTGGGAGATAGCGATCTTTCTGGCTCTGGTACATCTTGTGGATACCATAGCCTTGCGTGTCTATCATCCTGATGTTCACCATAGCCTTTACGAGTGCAGGATTGCGATAGCTCTTGGGAGTCTTCTCACCAGTGATATACTCTTTGTAGTCCCCTTCATAGAAGTTACCATCATTCTGGAACTTCAATGAATCCATATTCTCTGTAACAATAATTCTGGCATTCTTCTCATATTGTTGGTGGGCTATCGAGTTATGCATACCTTCAAGAATGCTCTCCGTATCATACTTCCACACCTCTGCTGGTATCAGCGAATCTTTAGGATAAATTTTGAAGCGATAGTTGCGTATTCTGCCGAGCAATTCAGTTGTCGTAAGGACAAAGGGGATGGTGTAAATATCACCAAACACCTGTCCGTCTTGAAAACACTTCCACACTATTTGAGCTATATGGTTCAGTTTGTGAGCAGACGTTTCCTTGCCCACCAGCAATAGTGTTGTACGTGTCACTTTCCCGTCGATTGTCAGTCCTGCCTTGTCAAGAAACACCTTGTCATCCCAGCCATCACATTCCTTTGCAAGCCTTGGGTAGCGTTGTTTATAACCTTCGCGAGCCTTTGCAATAGCCTCTTGGTCGAGGTCATCTATTGTGGCATCAGGAACGACCTCTGCAGTCCAATCCTCATTCACCGTCTGCCTGCGTATCTCTTCATACTTGCTCATGTCGAGAGCCACTAAGCTCTCACCACGGCGAGCATAGAAGTGTCCCTGCCAAGCCATCGGAATACCGCGAGGCGCTGCCGGTATCTGGAACATCAACACCCGCTTGCCCTCAACCTCCAGTTCGAAGATGTCCCTGAAGGTATTGCCGTCAGTGGTGTGCTGTGACAAGTCATACTTCAACTTCTGTAGGCTCTTCATCCCGTTCTTGTACGATGTACCCAGTATCTCCCGCGTCTTGTCATGCACACCGAACACCAGCCAACCAAAGTCCTTATCCCTCAGGTTAGCCTCATTGCTCAGTGCTGAGAAATACTTACCCAGTTCATCGAAACTGAAACTGTTTTCCGCTTTCTTGAACTCCACCACCTCATTCTCGTAATGGTAGCGCAGATTATTGAATGTTTCGTATATGTTCATATCTCATAAACGTTTTATACTTCTACTTTATTCTTTTAGTTTTCTCTTTAAATCAGCCATCACCATCCGGATAGTGCTGCGTCTAAAACCTTCGGGGCATTTACTCTTCACCTTTTTTACCGTAGCCCCCTTCGGTAAATCTCTAACTATTTCTGAGATTCTATTGTACAAATAGCTATCTACGAAATCAGAAACAACCACCAAGCCATGTAATATAAGGTATGAAAGATGCTTCGAGATTGTCAGTGCAGACAGCTCTCTCTTCGATACTATTGCCTCAAATGTATAACCTTGCTTAGCAAGGTCAAGAGTGGCTTGTATGGTTCGTGGAATAGCCTTTCTCCTTTTTGATGATAGTTTATCTACATCAACCTCATCTGGCAATTCGATTTGCTCTGCAATCTCCGATTCCTGAAATTCTTCTTCATCCTCGTCGTCAATAGTCAGAATATCCTCCCTTGCAAACAATGCATCACTTTCCGATAGAGCATCTCTTTCTGCAAGCTTCTCTAATTGCCCTCTGTGTTTTGGAATGTCGGCAAACTCAACACTCAGGTTATCAAATAGGACTTTTTGCTCATCTGTTATCTTTACAAGTCCATGACCAACCTCCCGATACCACTTCCTAAGTGCAACTTCATCATACTCGCCATCCATAAATGGATAACGTTTGTTCCTTATCACGAACAGACGGAAACGGGAAAGAATCTCGTCAAACGAGCCTGACGGAAACTCAACCACCTGTCCGTCTTTGTCGTAATCGTATTTCTGAGCAACAATCACCACACCTGCCTGCTCGTCAACATTCATGCCATAGCCTTCTTTTAAAAGACGGCACAACATGGCGATAATCCTGTCTCGATGCTCAGTGTCCGGAACAACATAATCACTCAAATGTATTTCAAGAGGGTCTTGATAGTTCCAATATGCCCTCTCCGTAATCTCTTTCAGCACCTTGCGCCATTCTATCGATTCCCAAATATCTTCGTCTATGACGTATGTTCTACCTTGTATCGTAATCTGATTCTTCTGCTTTTTCTTCTTTTCTTCTTTGGGTTCTACCGTTGGAGGGGCAAGGGTAACGTCTGCCTCCTTGAACGGGAGTTCCTCTACCGCTGGAGCATATTGCTTAATCACCTCAACAAATCGTTTGCCGTAGGTGTCACGCTTATGTTCACCGATGCCAAACGTGTTGCCAAAGGCTGCAAGCGTTGTAGGCATATCAGTAGCCAGCGCATGCAGCGTCTTGTCTGACATCACGACGAATGCAGGATAGTTTATTTCGTCGGCAATCTCTTTCCGCAGCACCTTCAACCGCTCAAACAGTTCCGTGTTCTCACTCTGTCCGCTAAAGGTCACAGCCTGAACCTGTTCTTCCTGCATCTGCTTACGACGGCCCTTTACACTGAAATCTTCGCGGCTGATGACTGCCAACTGTACACGCTTCTTACCACGCACTACATCCTGTCCGAGTGGCGTAACATGCAGATGGTTGTCCTCATTGTAGGCAATCTCGATGAATCCCATCTGCAACATCTGTAGCAGATAGTCGTGCCAGTCTCTTATGGGAACATCCCGGCCTGCCGCAAAGGTCTTAATCTGATTGTAACCGCGCGACACGACTTCTGGTGAGAAACTCCCGTGCAGAATGTCTATCGTCAGCGTGAATCCCACTTGCTCGCCCGTCCTCAATATGGCAGAAAGAGCCTTTTGAACAAGTTCCGTTCCATCGAACGTCTGTGGTGGCGTATGGCAAACGTCGCAGTTGCCACAACTCTTATCGCTGGTCTCACCGAAATAGTTCAGCAGGATGCGTCGCCTGCAAACCTGAGCCTCGGCATACTCCTGCATCCGTTGTAGTTTCTCCGTGTTGATTTCCCGCTGTCCGCTTTCTTCTGCAAAGCTGCGTAGCGTGATAATATCTCCAATGTTGTAGAATAAGATAGTCTCACAAGGCAGTCCGTCACGCCCTCCTCGTCCTATCTCCTGATAATAGTTCTCAATGCTCTTCGGCAGATTATAATGTACCACAAAGCGCACATTACTCTTGTCGATGCCCATACCGAAAGCAATCGTAGCACAGACCACCTGAATGCGGTCGTTGATAAAATCCTCCTGAACCCGATTGCGTTCATCCGTAGGCAGTCCTGCGTGATAGACACCCACCGAGATACCTTCCTTCTGAAGTTTCTCTGCCAGTTTCTCACAAGTTTTCTTCGCCAGACAATAGACGATGCCACTCTCTCCACGGTGACGACGAATCAGGTTCGCGATGGTGCGCAGCTTCTCCTTGGCCGTATAGCCACGCCTGACATCTAAACTCAGATTCGGACGGTCAAACGAACTGATAAAGACCTCCGGCTCCTTCAGGTGCAACTGCTCTATGATGTCAGCCTTCGTAATCTTGTCTGCCGTAGCCGTAAGTGCCATGACAGGCACATTGGGGAACAACTCATGCAGATTACCCAACTGTGTGTATTCCGGTCTGAAGTCATGACCCCATTGCGAGATACAATGCGCCTCGTCAATGGCAAAGAGCGATACCTTCAGCATCGTTTGCATCCATTTTAGTTCCGTCATCAGTCGCTCTGGGGATATATACAACAGTTTCACGTCCCCCCGCAGACACCGTTCTGCAATCTGGCGATTAGCTATCTCATCGTTGGCACTGTTCAGAGCCTCCGCTGCAATGCCATTGGCACGTAGTGCTTCTACCTGATCCTTCATTAGCGAGATAAGTGGCGAAACAACGATAGCCGTACCTTCCATCATCAGGGCAGGAATCTGAAAGCATATCGATTTTCCGCCACCCGTAGGCATCAGTACTAGTGCGTCCTTCCGTTGTAGCACATGACTGATAATCTCCTCCTGCAAAGGCCGGAAGGTGTCATAACCATAATATGATTTGAGTATCTGTTTAGACGTGTCCATCGTTGCAAAAAATCCTTTCGGCAATAATATTACTTTTTTACGTTTTAATTACAATCTCCAATATGTTGTTATGAACACCAAACGATTGTAAAGCAAGCTCTTTATCCTTCAAATTTACTTTGTTGCTCGATGTGCAGGAGTACTTACCCAAGTCATCGAAGTGAAGTGGTTTTCCACTTTTTTGGATTCCGCTACCTCGTTCTCGTGATGGTAGCATATGCCATCAAATACAATGTATATATTATAATTATTCGTCATCATCACTTACAACGTTGCTTTGCAATTCTTTGTTCTCTGCTTTAGGTAATTTGCTTTTATTTAAAGGAACATTTACGAGGTAGTCAATAGTTCCTAATTGTTTCATCTTTTTAATTATTTTTTTCTTTATCCATAATACATTCTCATTTTCTCGATGTTCTTTACCTAACTCTTTATAGTTAATTCTAAACCACATTTCTTCAAGAGCAATTAAAGAAAGATCATTAGTATTCGTAACCTCAATTAACTTTTTATAAGATTCATAATTCAAAAAAGAGCTATTGCCCATCGTAGCAGCAATAACAAATAGAGGATATATTTGTCTAAAATTATGTTGAGGTAAAGCCTCAATTTCACGAATTAAATTCTCAAAAGCAACTCGTAGAGGTTCTTGTAATGTTATGGAATGGTGGCTAATTTCAAAACTTGCTAAAAGCATTTGATATATACCGTATCTTGAAAAATTTTTAAAGAATGCAAAACGGCTATCTTCTGTTTGAATTAATTCCTCTACTATTTTGCATGACAAATTAGATGTCAGCAGTATACCTTCCACTCGTTTACTTACTGGAGTACTATATAAAGATTGCATAAGTCTTCCTAATCCCGTCATCACATTAAAACTTGGTATAATCCCTTCTGTAGATTTACAATTCGAGATGATTTCGTTTAGCAGTTTAGGAGCATCTTTTGAGAAACCTGCATAAAAAACAGCAACATTTTGCCACCAGAGTTTCTGGAAATTATCAACGAAATAACTTCTCTCTGATTGTAAATGATGATATAATTCGTAAGCCGTAAAATACTCTTGGAAAGATAAATGCTTAAATTGAATTTCTCTCCTTTCATTGAAAATTATCAGTGAATTGTTTGCTATTATATCATCCAATAATTCTTTTGCGCTAATTTCATATTTACCTCTTTCCTGCAAATATGAACTAATAATATGAAGAGCATCTGTTTCTGGGATAGACGTTATTTCATTTACATGCATTTGCTTTGCTAAGTCGGAAAGAATACTATGTTTGATATCAGTCTCAATAATGTCTATCGTATTACGAAATTCAAATTTCTTCAACAACAGCTCTACAAAAATGGTATATAAATCTGTAATGGTAGAAGGTATCTCTATATGTTTTTCATCAAAAATAATTGTTATCAAAGCTAACGTCATAGGTGTCTGAGGCAATTTATCTAATAACCCAGAGTCTTGTAATGTTTTAATTAATCTCTTTGACAGTATTTCATTATCGGAAAAATAAGATTGAATATATTGTGCCATCTGCCGACGATTTATCCGATCAATCTCTAATGACCTAAAATGCTTTTCAGAACAGCATTGGTATAAATAGTCACTTGGCCGAGAAGTACATATTATCTTTGTTCCCGGATGTTGATCTGTAAAAGATGTTATAGCTTCCAAAACTTTTTCTTTCTCACTGTTAGAGGCTATTTCATCTAATGCATCAATAAAAAGAATACATCTGTTTTCTTCAAGAAGACCTGTTAGATTAACTTCAATCCCACTGTATGGCTCTTCTGAAAAGTATTTCTCTAAAGTCTTAACAACAGAAAAGTCACTTTGTTTAATCTGATTAAAAGTGGTTATTATCGGATATAACTCATAATCGTTTCTAAGTCCATTTTGTTCAATAACTTGTTTTGCTAACTCTCTGAATAATGTACTTTTCCCACAACCAGATTCACCAATAATGAATACACTTTGCTTACTTTGTAAAATAGTGCTGATTTTCCTTTTCTGATACAAAATTTGCCCGTCTTTACTCTCTTCTTTTTCCAACAACACAGGCTCAATGAAGAGATTTACAAGCTTTTTTATTTTCGTATCAGAAAGGCCTAAACGTCTTGAAAAGTCATCATGATCTACAGACTTTAGGAAGATCTCCGTGTAATCTTTATATGCTGGAGAACCATTTTGCCAAAATTTCGGATAGTTTTTGTCTATCAGTTGTATCAGTTTTTCATCATCCCAGAAATCGACATTTGGCTTGTTAATTTCATTATTAGAAAGAATCTTTTCTTTCGCACCACTGGAAAAATGTTCATTAGTAACAACTTTAACCTTACCTATTCTTACACGTTCCGATGTAGTTTTTAATGATTTATATTCATATTTGAAACAATCTTTAATTTGAGATTCTATCTCATTTATCTGACTTGATGTTCCACTGATAGTTCCTTTCTTAACAACGAAAGCATACCAATCCTTTTTATCTTCTATGTCATCATGATATGAACATATTAAATCTTTGCCGTTTTCTGGATAATTTCCACGCTCATGAGTTATTTCTATATCTTTAAACCCTAATTTTGGCAGTATTTCTGCCAAGAGGTCATGAATATATACTTCCTTCTTGATTTCATGAAGGAAGTTCAATTTCTCAGTCTTATTTTTGATTCCCATAAATTTTTAATTTAAATGATTCTTATTTTAATTGTTTACTTTTCTATTCGACAAAAGTTCTGTCAATATTTTTCCCTTTACTATCTTTTCGATTCAATTTGGCTACAGAACTTCTTAATGAAATCCAACAATCCCGTATTCTCAAAGAAACAATCTGGTTTCTTGTCTATTTGGTCTTTTATCAGGGAGAATCCGGAATTGGCGTACTCGTTAAGTGTGGTCATCAGCACGTCGCAGACCTCATTAACGTCGATATCACCTTTATCCAAAGCAATCAAATCGACATCTGACTTGGCCACAAGAGCCGTGAAGATGTACTTCTGCAGGATTGTATAGGACTTGCGGCCTATCTCATTCTTTTTTCTGCCCCATGTGGTCATCTCCATGCGGAACTTCAGCTTCTCACCTGAGAGAGGCTTACGCTCACCGTAGTATAGGCCGACGAAGAAGGCATAGATGAACACCTCATATCCGGCATTGAAGATTTTTCCTTTTGCCATCCTGCCGTCGGCACTGCCGCCGCCGTATTGACAAAGGAAGTCAACGACTGGTTCCTTATACTTACTTTCGTAGTAAGAATCCATTCTATTTAGCCATGTCTCATATAGTGATTCCATATCTATGCCTCCTTTATTTCTTCTACTACGGTGTCGATAGTTGTGATATCCAACTTATCGAAACCTGTAAGTTTCTTAATGCGATACTTCTGGCAGTTGAGCTTGCTCAATGCCTTGGTATCTGTGACATACTCGCCATTGTCGTTCTTGTAGAGATAGCTCTTGGTAACAACAATGCACTGCTTGTTGACCTGTGTGTTAAGACATTCATAGAAGGTTTTATCCTTACCTTCGTCGAAGGATGATGTTGGAGCATCGAAGATAAGAGGATATTCGGCATCGCGGTTCTCTTTCGTCAATTCAGATATGGCGAAGAGAATACTGATGTGCATGGTCGTAAGCAGTGATGTGTTAGGATTGGTAATCAGCTTACCATTCTTATCCTGCAACTCAATCTTCAGGTCGTTATAACGGTCAAGATAAATCTTGATAACACCAGTAAAGTCATCCACATTCAGATGGGCCAGAAAGACATTTGCCTCCTTGGCCAACCTGGCAAGGAACTCTTCATAGGTAGCCGCTTCCGTATTTTCAATAGCGTCGCCGAATAGCCGGAAGAACTCATTGACCATCATCATCGGGCTTCCTCCGGACGCTTTCACATTCTTCTTCTGTTCCTCGCGCTTCTTCTTCAGTTGCTCTTTCAGGTCGGGGATTGTGCTTGTAAGAAGCTTGTTCATCGCGATTGCAGATGCCTCTTTTTGATCATGCCAGCGGTTGACAACAGCAATGTTGGCAACATACTCTTTAAGATTTTCTCCCGTGGATGAGCTGGCATATAAATCAGCGATGTTCTTTCGCAGTGCATCAGCCTGCCTTTTCTTCAGGGCAATCAGGCTCCTGATCTCGTCATTCTCGTGATAGATGCTTTCTATCTCATCGGGAATACCGCTGAGATCCTTGCCTGTATGAGCAAGACTGAGGCCCATCTCCTTCAGCTCTTCGATATTACGGGCAGAAAAATAACGCTTGATCTCCGGGCGTTTCTCCTCTGGCCGTGGAGTGAGTAGGTCTATGACATCGTTGATGCGCTGCCTGATGAAATCATAGGTCACGCTGCCCTCTGGAACCGCACTGCCACAGTAGGCACAACGATGGGTGACCAACATCTGTTTCATCTTGTCAATATCAGACCGATTCCAAGCAATCTTTTCAAGTTCGGTCTTCGCCTTGTCAACTCTGGCCTGATTGAACTCGTCTTCCTGTTTCTTTCTATAGTCCGACTCGATGTTGTTCTTACTGTATGCCAGTGATTCAAGCTTACTGTTGAACTCCTTCAGGATGGAACCGAAGCCCATGAGAATCCACTGGTCATCAAGGAGCTTGAAGCTATATTCCTCGTCTATCTTATCGGATAGACGTTCTATCTCACCATCAATTCTGGAAACATCCTTTTCCAGCTTGTCGGCCTCCTGAATGATCTCATAGTCATTGTCAACGGCCTCTATATGCTCCTTGGCCTCATTGAAATCCCTTTTAGCAGTGGTCAGGTCTGACTCTGCCGTTTCCAACCGCTTTGACAAGGTGGTGATATCATGCTGGATTTCAGCAATCTTCGCGTTCTGCTTATTAGCCTTATCCTTGGAACCTGAGATAGCCTTGTCTGATGTTTCCTTGGCATACTTGGCAAACTGCTTGAACGGCTCCAAGTCCTTGACTTCTGAGAACATATCTATCAGCGCCTGTAACGTTGTCTTGTCGTTGAAGATATTAAGCCTGTCCTCGCCCTTGAAGATATGGTATTTCTTAATAATGGCAGGGAAAGCACCTTCTTTTTCAAAGACATCCTTCACAGAAAACATTTCCTTACGGATTGACCCTAAAAGCTGATACGCCTTATGGGTACGGCCATCAATACGCATCTTACCATCTGGTGTCTTCGTAACATTGAAAGCTCTCTCAATGATACGTGTGGATCCGGAATTGTTCCGTAGGGTCATAGACACCAGTACTCTACCACTTTCTCCGGTCTTCAGTTCACTGAACATCTTGGCAGAGACAAGAGAGCTTTCCTCAAGCTTGTCTTCTTCCGTCTTCTGGACGTAATCTGGCGTTAAGACCCAGTTGATGGCATCAAAGAACGTTGTCTTTCCGTCGCCGTTAGAACCAAGGATAAGGTTCAGATGGTCGGAAAACTCAAACACCTTCGTGCCGTAATAACTACGGAAGTTATATATCGTGAGTTTCTTGATAACCATAGGCGACTACTTTGAAAGTGATGAGACCGCTTTATTATAAATCGGCTTGAAATCGGCTTCGGTAAACACCACAGGACCGACCTTATTGCGAATCCTCATGTCGGATTTGGCCTCGTTGATTTTCTTGTTCAACTGATCCACCATTTCGGCAACGGCCTTAACATGCGGATTCAAAGCCCGCTTACCCTCGTCAAGACTCCTATATTTTGACGGGACAACATCAAAAGTGCTGGCAAAACGCTCATCACTGATGATTTTCAGGAACATATTATCAACTTTATTCATAGGCTCAGGTACTTTTAGACTAAGTAGACTTCGGGCATCCGCAACTTGAACTCCGGATCAATGTTACGACATTGCTCCTTGATGATGCCGCGACGATGGATGGCGGGATTGAGACAGTACATCTCAAACTCCTCCTTATTGACATCAGCAACGCTCCTCCATTGCGGGAACAGCAGCTTCATATAGCCGGTGGCTATGCGCTTGATAGCTTTGGAGTCACGGACATCGGCCTTTTCCTCGAACCTGCAGAGCTGGTCGAACAGCAGACTATACGCATTGTTGGTGCGCATAGTATGCAGTATTTCAGAGAAATACTCCACATTGATAGTCCATCCCTTGAATATCATGCTTGTGTCGATACGCGGCAAAAGCCATCCCTCAATAAAGCAATGGAAGCGGTCAAGCAAGGCTGACTCACGGAAGTTCTCAGGAAGGGAACTGAAGTATTTGGGAGTAATCGGGCGACGCTGCTCATTCAATGGGATGTTACCCATCAGCATCAGGCCGCACTCAGACGAGAACTCATTATTGTCAATAGTGGTCTTACCGCTTTCGAGGTATGACTTTAAGGCAGCCTGTATCTCGGCTGGCTCCTGGAAGACTATCGTCTGGATCTCATCGAAAACGGTGAAGTCGTGATTCTTTATGATGCCGTTCTGCTGCTTAGACTTGTCGTAGAACAGCTTGGCGCGTGTCACCTTACCACCGCTGACAAGCCAGCCATACTTTGAAAGATTGCCAAAGACATAGGACTTACCGGTTCCTTTCGGAGCCAGCTCAATGACATTCAGCCTTGGCTCTGCGAAGATGAGTAGACGGGTAAGGAACTCCAGTTTCTGTGTGGCATTAGCGAAGCCGTCAGGGTCGTATTCCATCGCCGAAAGCAGCAAGTCCATCCACTCGTCGGTGGTGAAATGCTGGCGGGCTTCAGCCAGATAGCTGATATCGACGGAGCTATAAGGCTTGAAGGGCTTATAGTCTACCATCTGGACGTGGAACTTCTTACCGTCACTATCCGGCAGTAAGCACAGCTTAACGATGCCCCATTTCTCACCGTCAACAAGCTCGCCCTGATGTTTGTTATAGACAAACTCCGGGATGATACCCTCCCTGAGCTTGATGCCATAGTCGGGGATAGCGAACTGTTTCTGGCCTTTAACAAGGTCGATGTAGATGATGAAACGTGCAAGGAGCACTACTTCCTGGCCCGAAACAATCCTGTCCTTGACCGAACCGGTAATTGTCGGTATTACCTGATCAAGGAACTGTGTCAGTCCAAGGGTATCGATCTCTCCCGTCTGGACGTTCAGATAACGCTTCAGCAGGAAGTCCTTGACGAAGGCTGGGAGGTTGCGGCCCGCGAATATGCTGTTGGTTTTCTCAGGGTCTTTATAGATAGACATCTGTGAGAAATACGTTCTGATCTTTTCACTGATTTCTGCTTTCATAAACCAAACTTATTAAAAGCCGCCAAAGAGATCATCCTCCTTGGCACCGGTAGTTATACTTATGTTATATAGTCTCGTAACGCTGCCTATCACAAGGGCAATACTATTGCAATGCTCATTGACGGCTATCGGATCGCTTTCGAAGATCTCCCCGCTAACCTGGTGTAGGGCATACCTAATGTCGTCATACTCCACGACGGGAATCTCGACTGACGGTATGTTCTTAATGCGGAACTGTACCACTGGATTGGCACCGTTAAGCTCCAGCGTTAGTATGTCGGCTGACCACTCCGCATCACCGACATAGCTTGAAATTATGAAGATCGGCACAAGAACCTCTTCAGGGGTGCATCCTCCATGGATGCCCTGACCCTTGGGAACTTTGCTGCATAGGGAGTTGTGCCGTAAGGCGCAGACGGTCATTCCATCCTCCAAGCGGAAATAGTTGTCATCCTTCGTCCATGTGCCACTCTTCTTGATGGCAACACGGCCATGATGGTCGGACTCAACACCGTTAAGGCCAAGGCCATTACATAGCTGGGACAGATAGGTAAGTCCGTGGTCAGAGATAATGGCGATCTTCTTGCCATTATACTTCGCGATGATATCCTCGATGATATCCCTGACAAGCTTCACCTCCTTGATGATAGTCGTCGGCCAGAGATTCGTAGGCTGATGGGCGAGGCTATCCAAGTCGCCCATCTTCATCAGCTGCTCGTATTCCGGCAATAGCTTTTGCAGATCGGTCTTATTGACATCGGTCTTTGAGGGTAATAAGGCTCTGGCGATCTTGATATCATTCAGGAAAATATTCTGATTATTCTTCTCCCTGATGATTTCCTTAATCAGTGGAATCCACTCGATACCGAGGCCATCCACCCAATAGAATATCTCAATATCTCCTCTGCCATGCAGCAGCGTTCTCGTTGTGCTGAAAGCTTGATACCAGGTATCAAAGGATACCTCTGATCCGTTGAGGTTCTTTATCTGGGTGTCAATCTCATCTGTATAGGTGTTGGATAGTTTCGCCCTTTTGTACTCTTTTATGTAGTCGGGCAACCAATCCGGAATGTTCACGGACACACCAAGAGGCGTGGCGTAATAATGGTACATATCCGGATAGAAGGCTTTAATCTGGTCAACGCTGATCTGGCCTTTCCCTAACCAAGAGATAGCAAGCTCTTTCTCTTTTATGGTTATGCCCGTACAGTACTTTAATGCGCTGGCGGCGTTATACTTATTGGCAATAGCCTGTAAACGGCTGTTCAGGGTGGCTTCCACTCCTTCACGCAAAACGACATTGCGCTTGGCGGCCTCTCTGAGGCAGTACTGACGGACGGCCATCTCTGACTCGATTTCCGTCATATCCAAGACCATCTGCTCAATGAAGTCATTGCCTGTCAGAGTGGTGGTCTTGGTCAGGATCCGGCAGATAAAGCCTTCGCCTTCCTGTTGTAGCTGGTAGAACCTGGAAAGGAGCCAACGCTCATACTGACCAGGATAGTCAAACCATAGCTTGATAAAGGCTTCATGGGTATCTATCTCTGTTATGGAGAAGTAGTTCTTGACGTATTTGTTGAAGCTGAAACCGTTGGTGATGTCTATCTGGGCAGCCAACTCCTGCCAGTTGTCACCATCGCCCAACACCTTGGTCATGCCTCCGAACTGTAGCTGTAGTCCTTTGGTGAGGAAGTCATAGGCATCAAGGCATTGCACAAAGGCAAAGGCGTTATCGGGCTGGGCGAAAACGGCATTGCCGAAGATGGACTTTGAAGTACAAATAATATTTGGTGTTACTTGCTTGTCGGCATCTTTCCAGATGTTAAGCCACTCATGGATATTGTGGACTACCGTATAATGGGCTTCTAACCCCTGTACGCCAAAGGTCTCTCCGTTGGTGATGATTAAGCGGTAGGTAAGACCCTTATCCTCAACTCTTAACCTCCAGATAGTACTCTGCGAGTCATTCTTGAAAGACTCCATCTTACCCTCCAGACCAACGATAGGCACATATACTCGCTGGTGGTTCTCAAACGACTTACTGCTGGATTCCGTAGCCTTGATGGTCTTCAAAAGAGCATCGAAAGTTTTCTTATCGTCGTTCTCGTAGAAACGGGCCAACTCAGAGAAAGGTGCTATGACACAGTTGACACCATCCATCTTCTTGATATGTGCCTGTATGCGCTCGGCCAACTCCGTATAGGTAATCATAATATCTGGATAATCGGTGTCTATCCATTTATCCACACTCTGGACAATGGCATCCATATCCTCCTGTACGAAATCGACAAACTGGCTGCAATCTCGGAAATTGTCGAACAACACGAACCTAATCGGATATCTGTTTCGTGTCGAGACATCCAAGCCAGTCTGCTCCCTGTCGGCTATGACATGGGCTTTCAGCTCTTCAAAGGTGTTATATTCACTGTACATATTTCAAAAGGACATCAAGTATGTAACCGTCTTCTTTCTCAATAATCTCACTGATAATCTCCTTGATCTCTCCAGATGGAATCATCCTGATCTTATCAGCAAGCTCAATACGTTTAGTTGAGACATCGGATGGCTCCTCCCTGACTCCAATGAAACCGTCATCGCCAGTAGAGCCACCTCCATATCCCGAAGTTCCACCGCCAGTAGTACCTCCACCGGCAGGCTTCTGCTGGGAGATACGCCAGTCTTTCAGTTTTTCCCTGACTTCCAGCTCTTTCCAGAGTCCGACCTCACCCTCCAAGTGGCCTTGCAGGTAGTCCATAGCTTCAGGAATCTCCGAATCCTGAAGGTTGACAATATCTACTCCCTTCAGGAAGTTATCAAAGCCTTCCTTGTAGTTACCGCCGTTGTTCTCGATGAGCAGGTTACCCCATTCAATCTTCTGCTCCTCATAGCCGCTGATGGTGCTATTGAGTAACTGGGGATTCTTCATACTCTCTGGATCGCTGACAACCTTAATAACATCATCGATAAGCTGCTGCATCTTCTCGGTGTTGTATTCACTGGTGGAATACTTAAGCGACCATAAGGGGTAACCTTTTTCCTTGGCATATTCATGCTGGATAGCCCAACGAGCATCCTTCAGGGAGCTGATATCGGAATAGCCTTTCAGCTTCTTCAAGGAGAACATGGAGATAAGATGCTTACAGAGCTTTCCGGCTTCCTTACTCTCAAACATGAAATTCAACTTCTGGGAGGTCTTACCTGTTTCCCATGCCTTGAACAGCTCCACAACGTCATCGACCAAGTGCTGGGCAGTGCGCTGCTTGCCGTTGGTATCGAAAATCTGATTGACATATTTCCTCATGGCAAAAGCTACCATTGCCATAGAGGCGTAGCTCTGGAAAAGTCCGTAAGGTGGCTCGGTGAGTCCAATCAGCTTCTCACCAAGATTAAATGTCTGGTTCTTATTGGTATGACGGCCTGAGAGCCATTCATCAACATAGTCACAGACTTTCTTCAACGGGTGATTCGGGTCAATGTCTGACTTCCATTCCAAGTTATCGTCAACACTGTCCTGCAAAAGGAACTCCACATGACGGGCCTGACCGCCACATGACGGTGAGGCAAGAATGTCTTGCTTGGTGTTGAAGGACAGGATGGTGTCAACGGTGGCCTTCACCGATGCCTTCTTCCAATAGGTGACTGAACTCTTTGTACGGACAATCTCTAATGATTCCGGACCGGCCTCGAAGATCGATGGGGCTATCGTCATGTTGATGGTTGACGAAAGCTTGCTACCTGAGATGGTCATGGAATCGCCACGAAGATAGAAGGTAACATTGCTGCCCTTCATTCTCGTTGTCCACTCGGTAATCATATCTGAGGCGTTCTTGGCGTAGGTCTTCTGCTGGTTAGCCAAGCCATGACGCTGAGCGCACTGTGCATTGGCTTGATACTCTATGAAACGCTCATAATTCTTATCGGTAAGATAGGCTTCCATCACCACAAAAACGGTGTTCTTGAACCTTTCTTCCTGACTGTTGCGCTCCGCAATGTCCTTCAGGTCGAACATCTCTGATTGTGTCTTAGCAACGAGGATGGCAAGGAAAATCTCGTAACCTTTCGCGTCACGCTGGGTATTTTCGATCTTACTAAGTAGCGTGTATTCGTTACCCTGCTTAGAGAAGAACTGGTAACTCAACGGGCGGTTCACCTGTTTGAAGTTTTTGTCGAAGCTCTGGCGGGCAGCATCACCGAACTTAATGACCTGATCGGTATAGAGGTAGTTGCTCGACATCAGCTCTTCCTTGATCTTCTGGATCTCCTCACCAGGCAAAGCCGTGAACAGGATGGAGTAGTTGCCGTTGGGCTGCTTCTGAATAATGCTCTTGTCATTGAGGAAATCCAGAATGTCGCTCAACTCCTGTTCGACCTCAGTGCCAACAAACAGCGATTCGATATTCTCCGTGCTGGGTGTGACGGTATCGCTGTTGGCGATATTGTTCAAGGCGTTCAAGAGTAAGATACCCTTGAAGACTTTCAGGTAGTTGTCACCGGCTGCTTCAACGGCCAAGTGGTGACTGTTGTACCTTTCGGTCACTGCACCAAACCTTGTAGTGTCGCTCTCGAAGTATTCCTGCACATAGTCCCACAATAGATCGCAGGTGATGGTACGCTCGTTGGCACAGTTGTCTTCGTTATCCAAGAAATCCCTGACGGTATCGCTTGCCAAGAACTCAAACACGCTTCGGCTGGAACTTCCTGCCTCACGGGCGTAGTAAGTGGCAAGGTTGGCTGTTGACGGATGGAGCGGGAACAGGTTCTTGATGTTGTCGATGGTTTCTTCTGTGTTTGCCGACGTTTGCGAGAAGACATCCAGCAGATCACTGTGAAGGGAGAAGAACCGGTCTTTGCGGAGCTTATAAACATCCTCATCAATAACCTTGAATTTCTTCGACATGATCTTGAACGCAGAAACAGGCTCCATATTATAAGGTTCGTAGTGATAACGGCCCTTGGTCTTCTCGCGCTCATCCTCATTCAATGTCAGGATGGCAGAGGGATGGGAGATAAACAGAAAATAGCTGTCGTTCTCGGGATTCATCATCGCCTCGCTGATACGTTGCAGCTGCACAATAAGGCGCTTGGCAATACTGGAGGTCATAATCTCCGTAAACTCATCCCAGATAATCAGCAGTCCATCGTAACCTTCACCACGAAGCTTATCCTGAACCTCAAAAATCCATTGCTGGATATTATTGCCCTGCAGGCGGATGTCAATGCCTGCAATACGTTGGGCATTACGAACACGGTCAAGAACCTCTGGGTTACCTGCCATAAGTAGCTGCTTCAGCTTCTTCAAGTCTGGGGCGACACTGCTTAATATAATGTTGTTATCAATGAGTGACTGCCAGATGGCTGGCTGTTCGTCAATATGCTGTACGAGAGTATCGAAGTCTGTCTGTACGACAATATCAATTCCTGCGGCATGGAGTGCACCCTTGATCTCTTTCTGAAGCTGGAGTGATAGGTCTTCCTCATGGGCAATACTCTGCTGGCCGTACATATTGACGGGGAAGAGTCGTTTCTGCATACGGACATTCAGGATGGCAGAACGTAGCTTGTCGTACTTATCTTTCTTGTACTCTTCCTCGACATATTCCTTAATATCGTCAATGGGGTCACAGAACAGATGTTTCAGTACTGCTCCGGCATGTGACTTTCCTGTGCCGTATGTTCCAGCAATCCACACCGACTTGTGATTATCGGCATCATTATTACGGACTGCCTTAATCATACTGTAAAGAATCTCATTGAACTGGTCATTGGCAATAAAAGTCTTCCATTCTCCAAGTCCTTCTTCTTGAATGTTGTAAGCAGGTCGCATAGACCTGAGTGTTACGATATCACTGTATTTCATACGGCTAATATTTGTCGTTTGTTAGAAACTTCTTGATAATTGATTCTCTGTATTTTTGTCTTATCTCTTGATGTTGGAGTAATTCCCATAACTCGTTATCAAGATATGCAAAATCAACGTTCTCTTTCAAATACTTATTAGATGGTGACTGAGCCTTTTTTGGTGGAACTATATCACCAAGCCACTTGATATGATAGTATGGCTCTGCATTTAGATGGAAAAACGGCATGTTAAATGGGGTTATATTGTTGTTCGCCCTAAATAGTGAGTCACCATCATTCTGACAACAGGTATAATTACGTCGATAAATCTCTTCTAATTCACTATTACCGAATTGAATCTTATTACCGATGATAACACCTTCGGCAATAGCATCAATAATGGAAAGCACATAAATAGGCTTTGCATTAGAGAATACTCCATGATTGTTGCCTCTTTTCGTGAGCAGGAGCTTATCTTTGTATGTCTCAGCTGTCAGATTCATTTAGCCAATAAGCATTTGTAAACAAGATAGCGGAGTAAGGTCTTCACGCAAGGTGATACTGTCAAGACCCATATTCAGTTCTGCAACAATCACTCGGTTATTGTTCGAGTTCAAAGAACGCAAACCTTTTTCCATAAGAGATTTTGAGATTGCAAATTCCTTTGCAATTCCAGTACCAGATTCCTGATTGTAAAAATCCGCGACTCGTAATGAGTAAATGCCTTTACCCTTTGCGTATTTATAAATGGAATAGGCGATTGCTTCTGGACTGATGTCTTCATAAGCCATTCTAACAAAAGTATCTTTTCCTTCAGGTTCCATCTGATGGAACATAGAGCCTATAGGAGATTCTTTTAGCGTCCTTTGAAGCTGGTAGACGGCATTATGAACAGTCTTTTCCTTATATGAGGGGTACTGTTCACGAATCATAGCCTCCATAGCCTTGGAACTATAACTGGAGTTAGCAGAAATATTACAATTGAACCAATTGATGATAAACGAATTGTGAGACAGATTGATCCAAATGATTTCCCATACCAGGTCAGGGTAATCCATCCTGTTATCTGCCAGAAAGGAACCAAGTTCTGTAATCTTATTCTTGTCATCAATTATTTCTGCATCTTTAAGCCAACTCTTAAGAGATGGTATCTGATATGTTTCGTTTAATCCGTGATTACTCGACCAAAAATCATCACGTTCAATGAGATATGATTCCACCCATTCCTCTTTAAGACCGAAATTCTTATATCGGTCGATGTTTGCTTGTTTTGTCATATTGCCTCCTGTTGTTACATATAATGAATTAGCGGCTATACAGCCTTTTTCGTGAAAATCTAAGCATTTTTGACAATGCACACATTTGGCCTTGTCAATAGTTACTTCCGGATATACAGAAAGAGCACCCGTCGGACACTCGACTTCACAAGTCTCACAGTGTATGCAATAGGTGCATTTGAACAACACTTTCTTTATCTGTCCGACTAACTGTACATCAAAGATGTTTTCAATCTTAATTTCGAAAACATTATCCTTGACCTCCTTGATAGATAAATCATAAATCTTATCCTTGATTTTTAAATCACCCTTTCTTTCTTTACCGTTAGAGACCAAAGAATATTCACCTAATGTCGGCATAAACGATTCAATAGGGATCTTGGGATTAGTGACTTTCGCCAAGAAAGTAGGTGTAGAACCCTTAAACTCGATATAAGAATCCCTATCTATCAGGTTTCCACTGGCTCTTCTCTTCCAACCACCTTCGGCTATGTATTCCTTGTTGTCCTTAACACCTGCCTTGATAGACATTTTCTCAACCCTTTGTAAAAATGGATCGAGGCTGTCCTTATAATGTACTTTAGCAACCATCTCATTCCATTCACTTCCAAAAGGACAGATAAGACAGCCAACTCTTGTCATTCCTTGTCTGTAAGCAGGATTAATTGGCAAGTGATATTTCCATAGATAGAAGAAAATCTCAACAGAAGACCAATTTAAGATTGGCCTCGCATTGATAACCGTATCATGCTTAACACCTTTGCCTATACGACCATAGTTGGATCTTCTGGTGCTTTCTTCTGCTCTCACACCATCAAAAGTCAATACCCTCGCCTGTTTGTTATTGTCTACTTTGAGCATCCTATACAAAGGAGCGGTCTTCATCACAGCACAGCACCAACGGTGAGAGTCGCTGGGTGTACCAATCTTATCCCAATAGTTCAGGACGCTTTCGTGGTTCCTTGCCACGGAAAACTTTAAATCAGGGTAAAGCTCTTTATAGTGCTTTTGTACGTCTTCATAGAGAAAGAGCGAAGTCGGTAGTTCATAGCCGGTATCGCTATAAATCACCTCAAAGTCTGTGCTTGGGATGGCACGGGTGCAGAGGTCAAGGACGACCTGGCTGTCCTTTCCACCAGAGAAGGAGGCAAGGAACTTGTCTATCTTGGTGGTCTGGTAAATCTTACGGCCTTGCTCTTCGGCCTTGTTAAGTGGAACAATCTCAAAAGAATCGCAGTCTTCTTTAACAATAGCCATCTTCGTCTTCGACTTCTTCTCTGCTCTTGCAGCCAACGCCTCATAGTCGAGCTGGTTGGCAGCAACACTCTGCACGCTCTTACGCGCTCCTGCATATTGGATATAGGTCTCGTGAATGAACTCTATAGCTTCACTTTCCAACAGGAACATATATTCCTTACAGTTTTCCAACATCTTCTTCACGTTGACAGGTTTCAACTTCAGGGCTTCCATCCCTGGCCGAAAAACTACCGTCGCCTCGTCATAGATGTTAGCTCCCTTGGCTTCGAAAACCAGTTCACCACGATACCAGTACTGTTTGTTGATGGCCCAAAGAAGTGGTTCCTCACAGTGAGGGTACTTCCACCCAAGCTCATTCAACTTCAACAGGTCAAGCTCTTCCCAGAACACAGGACGCGGAGATGTACCAAGGGTGCCATCAACGATGCGGGAATGTAAAAGCACCCCGCCGGTCTCTTTGTCCCAGGTTATCTTATACATATCTTATTATTCATTTTTATCAAGTTCTTCAAATCTGACGAGGTCGTTTAGTTCCACGTCAAGCAGTTTAGCGGTTTTCATCAGCATCTCTAACGGAGGTTGCGATGAATTGGTACACCACTTTGAAACAGTCGTTGGTGCACATCCCAGTTGTCTGGATAACCAGAGGCTGGATTTCTTCTTCTCTACAAGCACCACCTTCAGGCGGTTGAGATCTTTGTTAGCTGCCATATTGCTTTTTTAGATTAATGGCACAAAATTACAAAATTCCTCACAGAATAAAGAGAAAAGTCACAAAAAAGTTGCAAAATTCGACAATTTTAATGAATTTCGTTCATTTTGTGTATCAAAAACATTTGGAAATGCAAGAATAATAGTAAGCAAAGTAGCTGGGAAATCTATAAAGTATGGAGGAGATTGACTCATCCTCATACTTTATAGATTGATATTAGTCATGTTTTTGCTTGGATCTAATCTTCATAATACGAATGAAAATGTTCACAACAAGCCTGATAGTATTGCCTATTAGCAATCCTAACAAATAATCAATTAGATAATTAAATAAATATTCCATTGTTCTTATATCCCTCGCTATTATGAGGGGTCCTTGACCCTCGGGCGGCGAGTCGGATATTTCACAATAAAAAATCAGAGTCTCCAAAAAATACGAGTCTTTCTAGTATAAATAAAATTCTGCAAACGCCCTTTATTACAAGACATTTGCAGAATATGATAATTTTTTTTGAGAAAAAATGTAATTTACGATTAGAGTTACGAATCCAATTTTTCTCATTACTTATTTTGGACTATAGCGGCTCACGCCCTCCTCATTAACCAGTATGGTAAGGCCATCGTCTATGGATATTTCGCCAAACAGCAGACGACGGATAATGGGGTCAAGACCTTCATCACTATCGTCTATTTGGGTGTTCAGTCTTTCAACATCAATATCATTAATAGCAGGTACGGCTTCTTTCTCTATCTTTCCATCAACTTCTTTATATTCCAGCTCACGTATCTTAAACACGATACAGATCATCTGACGTTTGCCTGGTTTCGGTTTTTCCGTATTCCATTCCAAGACTCCCATTTTGTGCAGATAAGTTATCAGATAGAGTAACTGTTTGAATTCCGCAGTCCAGACAATCTTCTCTGCCGTATGTTTCCCTGTGAAGTTGTCCACAAAAACCTGAGTATCTGTATCCTCCATAATGTACTTGCCATTTCGTGACAAATCACCAAAGAATGTTGCTATCCTCTGATGTTTTTCACTCTCACTGATATCCTTTAGTTTCAACCTAAATGAATGGGTGGCAGACTTTGTATCAACCTTCTCACGGGGTTTTTGCGGTTTTTCTTTACCTACGGAGTTAAGTTCTTTGATTTTCTTATCGAGTTTAACCTTGATTCTACGCCTCTTCAGCTCGGCGGCCTTCATCTCCTCAAGCGTCTTTACAATATCTTGGTACTTTAACATCTTTAATGGATGTTTCTCTTCGTAAAAACCAGAGAGATCTACATGATATGACGGATGATATCCAATTATTTCATAACACGCATCATCTCCTTCGTCCAAACACTTATTCCATGCATCAGCTATAACTATAATCGCTTTATCCATGAAAACTTCTTCGGTCAATCCACTGATAATTGACTCCATGAAGGAATAGTCAAACTTGGCCTTAACTACAATTTTCTCTAATTTGTCAAGGAGTTCTGGATGACTATTAATGTTATCTACCAATTTCTTTAATTCACTACTTAGCTCTTTGCTCAGTTTCATTGGTTGTTCTTTTTCTTTGATGTCAACTTCTGTAATTTTTGTTTCTTTCACGAATCCGAAATAGTTTGAAGCAATTTCTTCTATATGCTTAGCATCTTTATCTTGAAGATATGGCAAAAGAACTTTTGAAATTTCCCAATTACCAAGTTCTGCCTTTATGTGCTTAATAGGGAAATCATTCGGAACTATCGACTTCCATCCATTCGGAGTGGCATGATGGGTATATTCGTACCATTTGATGCACTTATCGTAGTATTTCTCGAAGATGTCGTTTATGTTGCGATTATTTTCTAAAGAGTATTGTTTAATATAGTAAGCCACTAGACCAACGGCGACAATTGGACATAACTTCTTCTCTTCTTCTGTTAATGTTGCCTTTAGCAACAAGCCTGCACCGGTTTCTTTTGGATTCCAGCGGTGCTCTACAAACCTAATTATGTCCCATTCAGGTTCTTCTGGGATTATTAATCTGTGTAGAAACAACTCATCATAGTCTTTCAATGAACCATAGGCGCCGTTTGCCCACTCACAGACGACATAGTTTTTCTTTGAGGAACATAAATCAGTGTAGCTCCCCATCCAATCTGCGAAATGAACGTATTCCTTATTATCCATAGTGGCTGTTTACAATATGCCCACAAAGATACACAATTCCCTTGTGTATTCCGTCATTTATCCTACTTTTTGTGTTTTTTTAAGCCTGCTTGTAGTCGTTGCCGATAATTATTCGTATCTTTTTCGACTAAAAGTACAAATATAGAATAAACTTTGTTATTCTTTATTAGTTATATCTTCGAATTTCTCCACCTCTGCCAAGAGCAGACAGCAAGGGTAGAGACCAGATTTTGAGAAAGGCTTTCAGCCAATGGTGACCAGCCGGTTGTCGTAAAAATCGTACCTGACGGGATGTGCGAAGGAGATGACTTTACCGTTATAGGTGACTGAGACATCGACACCCCTGCGTTGGAACTCGTCAATGAGTGCCTTATCATGATAGACGCGCATACTCGTCCAGCCACGATTACCAACCTGGTGGTTGAAGATGTTTACTAACTCAGTAATTTGCATGTCTGCGAATTGCAGAGCGAACTTGATGTAATAAATGCTTTGTTGCATAACGTTTTTGTTTTTGAAGTGAATAATGTTGCTTCCGCATCGTACCTTGACCACCGTGGCTCAATGCTATTGCTCGGTTGGCGAGTCCACTCTTGTGAGTGTCTGCTCTTGATGCTTCAGGTGCAAAGGTACGAAGATTTATTGAAAGAACAAAGCAAAAATGATATTTATCTGCACCAGATGATGAAATACATTCTTAGAGGAGGAAAAATAGCAGGGTAGAGGCGCAATATATACGAACCTTATTAAATATATACCAATCATGAGTGTTGGATTTATTAGAATCCATACACGCCTTTATGACTACTTGGCACCTATTTTTCTCAGAACAACTTAAAAATGTTCCATCAATGTTCCATCAAAAATGAAATGTGCGGGAATTAAAAATCCCTGCAAGTACTTGACTTACAGGGATTTTCTTAGAAGGGTGCCCGGACGGACTCGAACCGTCGACATTCAGAACCACAATCTGACGCTCTAACCAACTGAACTACGGGCACCATGTTGATTTTGCGGGTGCAAAGGTAGCTATTTTCTTCCGAACTGCCAAACATTTAAGCGTTTTTTTATCGAAAAAAATCGAAAAGCAACTATCAAATTTAAGCCTAAAATAATCCACATGTTAAGATTTTTCAATATCAACAGTTTTTCGAAGTCAAAAGGCAGTTTTTGCGATATGCCTAGGGAAAATTTGCGGCCTAGGCAGACAACAATTGTTTCCCAGTTATCTCAAAAAACGGCCATGCATACAAAAGCAATAAATACGTAAAGAAAATTCACAGATGGGTTGTTTTCGAAAAATAAAAGGCTCTTATTGCCAGATAAGTGACTCTTAATTTCAGTCCTGCACGTTAGCCACAAGATGAAAGCCATTTAATCACACTTCACAGTATCACAGTTTCTCAGCGCAAGGGGCAGGGCTGAAACGAAACACTATATAAACATATTTATATATAAATTTAAATATATTAACATTAATAAAGAGTTTAGACGGGAGTGGGTACAGAATAAATAACTGTGATATTGTGATTTGTGATAATCAGGGTTTGGCGGTCTCAGATTTTATGTTTAACTTTGCAGGCAAAAGTCAACAAGTAAGATCAAAACAAGAAGAAGATTATGATACAGACCCATCTGATGAAACTGGAGCCGCCATATCCCGTGCTGAATATCGACGGCACGATTGTGCGCCACGTAGCTACACTGATAGAGGTTCGCGAGGCCTATGACAAGACGACAGGCGAGGAGCGCATCAAGACGGTGAGTCACCCAGTGGTGGATTATGGCGACAACGAATATGCTGGCGTTGTGTACGACGATAAAGTGCTTGAAGACTGCGAGCTTATCTCCAAGCAGATGCATCCAGCAGATTTCTACCTGTTAGCCTTTCATATTCGGAAAGAGCATGGCCGACACGCGCCCATGAGCCGTCCAGATTATATCATTGCCCGCTTGAAGGAGGTGGGTGTTTCCGTTGAATGGCCTGTCAAGAAGGATGCTGACGGAATCGATACCGACGAGCCCGAAGACCGCTTCGATATTGGCATTTCGATTGATGAGTCGGAAAAAGTAGGCTGGTGGATGGAATGCGACAGCAGCTTCTTTAATTTCGATGGTAATGGTTTCAAGAGCAGTCAGGAATTGCTGCAGTATATCCATGAGCTTCGCAGCAGCTATTACAGAGCTTTCGCTGAACACCAGTTCGACATTGTGTTCCACAGCAAGATGCCCAAGGCCCAGCCGCTGATAGCCGAGCTGAATGCCAACCCTCATTTATAAATTAAGGTACGCGCGATAGGAAAAACATGGCCTCAGAAGGAATCGGACTGTCGAAAATCGTAGACCATTGCAAGCAGATGCCTGCTTATCGCGATGCTCTGCCTATCATCGATATGCTGCACAGCATAGCGGCGGAAGAGGGTTGCGCCCAAGCCATTGCCGAGGCCATCAGCGATATCCGCAGTTATTTCAGGATGAAGCAGCCTGCCCCTAGCAATGATCGAAAGGACCCACTCGAAGGCGGCCCTACGCCAGAACTGCCGGAACTGAAATTTTTCGCGGCAATAAAGGTAGGTTGGATTCCGTTGTTTACGAATATCCTCCGTCAGTGTATTATGAAGATCGATTTGACAGGCAAGAAAGAGTGGTTCTGCATCTATATCGCATGGCGCTATGTGACGAAGACAGAACGTTCATCGCAGCTTGGGTATGCCTATTTCTTCGAGGATATTAACGCGCTCTTTCCGGGTTTGCTAAAAGACTTGAAGCTTAACGAAAAAGGCAACCGCAAATTCAAGCTCTATACCGACATGCTGTCGTATGAACACAATAACTGGGCGGTAGATCAAGGCTACATGCCGCCTATGCAGGTATGGGCACATAGCGATTGGAAATCCAGATACCTTAGAAATTCGGAAGATACTATCGATAAGATGCAGCAGTTAGTTCGGGAGTTTTATGCTGCATTTTCACGACTTTTGAAAGACCAAAAACAGCACTAAACACCTTGTTTCCATTCGGCCGCATTCGGCTTATTCGGCCGCTTTTCTGCCCAGCGTTCGGCTGACCCCGAAAACAGCCTTTCCAGCCCATAGGAAAGAGAACAATTCTTTGATTTATGTATTAACTATGCAGTGCCAAAACCGTATAGCAATGGTGAAAATTGGAATAGCTAAGAGCCACTTTTGCGAGGTAGTGCCTTGCACAGTGGACCTGCTGAACCAAGCACTTGATTCAGCAGCCGTTAAGAAGGTGTGCGACCAGATTGCTCAGGCACTGCTCAATGTGAAGCAGGGCAAGATGAGCCGCACCGAGTTTGAGAACTACAAGAGGGCAATGAAGAGCCAGCTGCCTGTGCTGACACCTCATGCCATCTTTAAGAATGGTGAACGCAAAAACAGCGAAGCCATTCCCTCTGGATTGTCGATGTATGACATCGATCACATTGAAAACCCACGTGGCTACTATCAGTCGATGGTGGGCGACAGAATCAAAGAGTTAGGCATTGTGATGGCCTACGTAACCCCCTCTGGCGAAGGGCTGCGACTGATTTTTGAAATGCCTCAAGGCATGACGCTGGGAGAAGCGCAGAAGTGGATGTCGGAACAACTTGGCGACAGCGACTATGACGGTAGTGTGAAGGATTATGCCCGCTGCTCGTATCTCGTCCCACGCGCGTACCTTCTCTATCTTGATGAAGAAGAGTTGCTGAAGGAACGTCAGGTGGAGGCTACGGAGCCAAAAACCACAGCGTCAATGGTGGAAAAGCCAGCCACTGAGAATGAGGTAGAGGTATCGCCTGAGCAGCAGGCCCGCAATCTCCGCATTTTCGACCTTTGCCTGAAGGAGGCTGGTCTGAAACCTGAGAGCATCGATGTGGTGGGCATTCACAACTGGCACAATTCGCTCGTGGCAGTGCTCTCAGTCGGCATCTGTAGGCTGATGTCGCAGCAGGAGCTGATGAAGGTACTCCTTCAGCGTATGCCCAACTACGTTAAGGAGCAGGACTGTCAGCGATTGGTGAGTGACTTCTACAAGGACTACACCAAGACCAATGCGCCTATGACCATTGCCTTGCGACGCATCTATGCAGAGAGTATGATGGAGCCCTCCAGTTCCAAGGCTGAAGTACGACAGCTGCTAGGTTCAGTGCCTCCTGAGATGCCCGAGCGACTGCCCAGACTCATCAAACTGCTGGTGAGCAAAGAGCCCGAAAACGTACGGCCATCGGCTGCGATGGGAGCGTTTCCCGCCTTAGGCGCCCATCTGCACGATGTACATTTCCTTTATGCCGACAACACCTATCGTGAGGCCACCTTCATGCATCACACAATGGCAAAGACGGCAACTGGTAAGGCTGGTGTGAGTCGTGTTTGTGAGGCCATCATGAAGGACATCGAGGAGCGCGACGCAGTGAATCGTAAGCGTGAGCAGGATTACAAGGATGAATGCGCAAAGCTTGGTTCCAACAAGCAGCGCCCCGATCGTCCTGACGACCTGATTGTCCAAATGCTGATGTCCGACATCACCATCGCTGCCCTGAATCGCAAGGGGGCAGATGCTAACGGCCATTTCATCTACTCGCTGCTCAACGAGGTGGAACTCTTCAATCAGCTGGATGCCTCACTGAAGAAGACGCTGCTGAGAAATATCATTCAGACCGCCTTCGACTGTGATTGGTTCGGACAGGAACGAGTGGGTGAGAAATCGGTAACCGTGCGCTACCGCCTGCGCTGGAACTGGAACACCTCAAGCACCATCAAGCGTGGACAGGACTTCTACCAGCCGATGCTCGCAGACGGATCGTTCAACCGCATCTCGTTCTCTACCATCGTCCCAACCAACGACGGTAAGATTCCCAAGCACGGCTTCTACGACGATAAGTTCATGGCGAATCTCAAGCCCTTCATCGATCGTCTGAATGCCGCTCATGGCAACTATGACCTGAAGAAGGCCCAGTTGCTGATAGAACGCCTGAACGAGGAGGCTGTGGATACCGCCCGCCTATGTGACGATGAAGCCTATGAGGACACCAGCCATCGTGCTATCATCATCGCCTGGCTCCGTGCTATGGTGCTCTATGTGGCTGAGGGCAAATGGTCGAAGGAAATAGAGGAGTTTGCCATCTGGTCGTTCCGCTACGACATGTGGTGCAAGATGAACTTCTTCGGTGAGGAGATGCGCAAGCAGATGGCTCATGAGGTGGTTGGCAAGAGTCGAGGGCCAAGAAACATGCTCGACATGCTGCCTACGGAGTTCACCTATATTGATGCAGAATCTGTGCGACTGAAGATGGGCAGGCAGGATCACGATCCTTATAAGATGCTCTGGACATGGGAGAATCGCGGCTACATCAAACAGGACCCGCTGACTGGTGTCTACCGCAAAACTGATCAGTATCTGGCGAAGCATCCCCTAGCGGCATAAGGATGTGAAGATATGAATAATCTGCGAAATCGGCTCTTTTCACGCAACTTTTTTGCTGGAACGCGCGATAATTCGCAGATTATTCGTACCTTTGCGGCAAAGAAAACAACGAACAACGAAGATATGATAGTCTGCATAGCAGAGAAACCAAGTGTGGCGCGGGATATCGCACGGATCATCGGCGCCAACAGCTCGCGCGACGGATATATGGAAGGCAACGGGTATCAGGTGACGTGGACCTTCGGTCATCTGTGTACCCTGAAGGAGCCTGGCGATTATACGGCGGCCTGGAAACCCTGGGCCCTCACCCAACTGCCGATGGTGCCACAGCGCTTCGGCATCAAGCTGATCGACGACAACGGCATCAAGAAACAGTTTGCCATCATCGAACGACTGATGCAGGCGGCTGACGGTATCGTGAACTGCGGTGACGCCGGACAGGAGGGTGAACTGATCCAGCGGTGGGTGATGCAGAAGGCGCAGGCCAAGTGCCCCGTGAAGCGACTGTGGATCTCGTCGATGACCGACGAAGCCATCCGCGAGGGCTTTGCCAACCTGAAAGACCAGCAGGACTACCAGCCGCTGTATCTGGCAGGACTCTCACGTGCCATCGGCGACTGGCTCTTAGGCATGAACGCCACGCGCCTGTATACATTAAAATATGGTCAGAACCGTCAGGTGCTGTCGATAGGAAGGGTGCAGACCCCTACCCTCGCCCTGATCGTGAACCGTCAGAAGGAGATCGAGAACTTCAAGCCCGAGCCCTACTGGGTATTGGCGACCGTGTATCGTGACACGACCTTCACCGCCACGAAGGGAAAGTTCACCTCGAAGGAGGAGGGCGAGAAGGCCTTTGCCATCATTGAGGGCAAGCCGTTTACGGTGACGAAGGTAGAGAAGAAGGAGGGCAAGGAACAGCCGCCACAGCTCTACGACCTGACATCGCTGCAAGTGGACTGCAACCGCAAATACGGCTTTTCGGCCGAGCAGACGCTGAATCTGATTCAGGCCCTCTACGAGCGGAAATTCACTACTTATCCGCGTGTGGATACGCAGTATCTGAGCGATGATATCTATCCCAAGTGCCCGCAGACGATGAACGGCCTCTATCAGACCAAATTCAACGGTGTGGCGCCCTATGCGGAGCTCATCAAGCCCATCGGCGGCAAGCCACTGAAGAAATCGAAGCGAGTATTCGATACCTCGAAAGTGACCGACCACCACGCTATCATCCCTACGGGCGTGATACCCTCGAACCTCAACCCCGTAGAGCAGAAAGTGTACGACCTCGTGGCAAGGAGATTCATAGCGGTGTTCCTGCCGGATTGTAAGTTCTCGACGACGACGGTATTGGGAGAGGTGAAAGGAAAAGAAGAGACCGTAGAATTCAAGGTCACTGGTAAGGAGATATTGGATCCCGGCTGGCGCGTGGTGCTGGGCAAGGCCTCGGAGAAATCAGAGAAATCGGAGAGCTCTGAGTACTCTGAAAACTCCGAGTACTCCGAAAAATCAGAAAACTCCGAGAAATCCGAGAAGGCCGCTGACGCTGAGGAGCGCACGCTGCCCACGTTCGTAAAGGGCGAATCGGGCGAGCATAAGCCTACGCTCACGGAGAAATGGACCACGCCCCCACCTTATTACAATGAGGCCTCGCTGCTCAGGGCGATGGAAACGGCAGGTAAGTTTGTGGAGGACGAGACGTTAAGGGCCGCAATGAAGGAAAACGGCATCGGACGTCCGTCGAGTCGTGCGGGCATCATCGAAACCCTCTTCAAGCGCCATTATATCAAGCGCGACCGCAAACGCCTGATTGCTACTCCTACGGGCATCGAGCTGATCGACCTGATCCGCGAGGAGCTGTTGAAGAGCTGCGAGCTGACAGGTATCTGGGAAAAGAAACTGCGCGACATCGAGCACCAGAAATACGATCCCCAGCAGTTTATCGACGAGCTGAAGGCACAGGTGGGAGAGATTGTGCATGAGGTAATGGCCGACAACTCGAACCGACGGGTGACAGTGCTCACCGATGCGGAACTGAAGAAGGTAAAATCACCCAAGAAACAATAAAAGCGCCTCGCATATCGTTATTATAAGGTATGCGAGGTATTTTAAAGATAGGCATTCTCATCATCGGCACCATACTCCTGACGGGTTGTGGGGCGGACAAGGCTTTGAAAAAGGCCGACGCCTTCTATGCCCTCGGGGAATACTATGACGCCGCTGCACAATACAAGAAGGCCTACGCCCAGACACCTGCCAAGGAAAAGGCGAAACGTGGCGAGCTGAGCGCGAAGATGGCTGTCTGCTATCGTCGCACCAACGCCACCTCGAAGGCCATCGCTGCCTATAACAACGTGATCCGCTACAAGAAAGCTGACTCGCTGACGCATCTCTATCTGGCGCAGCAGCTGATGAAGAACGGCAGCTACAAGGATGCCGCCAAGAACTTTCAACTGGCTATCGACACCCTCTCGAAATGTGCGAAGAACGATTACCTCACCTTGGCCAGAAACGGTTTGAAGGCAGCCCGTCAGGCGCCGGACTGGAAGAAGGAAGGCTCGGCCTATACCATCAAGCGCATGGAGCTCTTCAACTCACGACGCGCTGAATACTCCCCTATGCTGGCAGGCGAAGACAACGATATCCTCTACTTCACCTCTACCCGCAATGAGGCCCAGGGCGATGAGTACAGCGGTATTACAGGCGCCAAGGCAGCAGATATCTTCTTCTCGCAGAAAGACGACAAGGAGAAATGGAGTCGTCCGCAAAGCATTGACTCGGAACTGAACACCGACTTCGACGAGGGCGCCTGCGCGTTCTCTCCTGATGGACGGACGATGTATCTCACCCAATGTGTCGTCGACGCCAATTACCCCCGCTTTGCCACCATCGTCGCCTCCAACCGCAGCGATGCCTCGTGGAGCAAAGCCACAGC
>Ga0247610_10001225_pt1 | contig 32294 bp, 29 predicted proteins | sample 174DNAGHGhighgp2_FD_193483 | JGI IMG/M metagenome (GOLD analysis project Ga0247610, IMG submission 193483) | Sheep rumen microbial communities from Palmerston North, Manawatu-Wanganui, New Zealand - 1742 DNA GHGhigh gp2 | ecosystem: Host-associated > Mammals > Digestive system > Stomach > Rumen...
ATCCAATCGCTCATCAGCGGCCACTTCGTAGATAATCCCGCCTCTGGCCGTGTGATGGAAAAGTGCGGCTTCGTACCCACAGGCGAAACCTGCATTGATGCGAACCAGTATCAGGGCGCGAATCGGCCTATCAGAGTTTTGAGATTGGAACTGTCCAAGTGTTAAATCCATGTTAAAGTCAGAATTCCCCTAGACTCGTCCTCTACTGGAGGCTGTAACTTTGCGCCCGCTTAGCAAAAACATCGCGTGATATGAGTAAGAAAACAAGGTTAAAAATCGGAGAGTTCTCCCAGCACCATCACCATATCGGATTGCTGTTTGTTGACAAGAATTATCAGCGTAGGGGCATAGGCAAACAGTTGATTTTGCATATTCTGAAACAAAAGGACGATAAGCCTATCACCGTTAACGCCTCTCCATATGGTCACGAATTCTATAAAAAGTTAGGCTTCAAGGACACTGATGTAGAGCAGGTGACGAATGGTGTACGATATTATCCGATGATAAACAATGATGATTATAAATTGATAGGAGAGCATTTGTAATATGAAACATCTGCCGAATATCCTGTCATTGCTCCGAATGGTGGGGGCTGTTGTCCTGCTGCTGTGTGATGTTGTAGGAACAACTTTGGCCTTGCCTTCGTCCGTCACGACTCGGCCATCTCCGAGCGAGCTCGGATGGCTCTCGCTGCTCCGTCCGTTTTGGGTGCTTTATGCGCTCTGCGGCTTCAGCGACATAGCCGACGGGTGGCTGGCCCGGAAACTGAAGTGCACCACCAGGACGGGAGCATTGCTGGATAGCATGGCAGACATCTGCTTCGTAGCGTGTTGCGCCTGGAAACTCCTGCCAATGCTCGAACTGCCACAATGGCTATGGCTGTGGGCAGGAGCAATCGTCGCGATTAAGGTTGTGAATCAAGTGTCGGCAGTTGTGATGTACGGGCGCTGCTGTTTACCTCACACCCTCGCAAATAAAGTAACGGGATTCCTGCTCTTCATCGCAGTCCCCATGGCATTTTACACCGTTATCCCCCTCGCCATTGTTGCCGCCGTCGCCACGTTTGCCGCCATCCATGAGGGACATTATATAAGAACAAGTAATAATATGAGAAAGATAGTAACTTTAGTTTGTGCTTTTTTTGTTACATCGTGCTGGGCGCAAATAAGCGACAGTACCAGACCATCAAGCTATGGTGCGTGCATCATGCGCAATGGCTCTATTGCTGGCATTAACGAAAACGAGTGTTTTGCCATGCACAGCGTGATGAAGTTCCCGCAGGCATTATACGTAGCCGATTACCTGAGTCGGAATGGCTTGGATCTTGATGACACGATCGTTGTCGATAAGGCAGACCTGATGCAAGACACATGGTCGCCAATGCTGAAACGATTTGAAGGCAAAAAGGCCTTTTCGTATGCGGAACTGCTGGAATTGTCTCTCGGACAGAGCGACAACAATGCCTGCGAACTCCTTTTTAAGTATTTCGGCAAGCCCCAAACAGTAGAGAAGTACATGAGAAAACTTGGATTCCACGACATCCATGTCCGCATGACGGAGGAACAGATGCACAAAAATCCGGCGAAGGCCATCGAAAACAGTTCCACCCCCGCCGAAATGGTTCGTCTGTTCGACTGGTTTTATCATCATAAAGACGACAACCCATATCTGACGTTCATCTGGCAGACGATGGCTGACTGCTCAACAGGACTGAAACGAATCCCTGCCGCGATACCCGTCGGTGCCCGTATCGTACATAAGACAGGTACAGGATTCCCGTTGCCTGAGGGAGTGCAGGACATAAACGATGCTGGTATCATTCTCATGCCTGACGGAAGCCGCGCCATCGTCGCCGTTTTCACCACGAAATCCACATCTGAGGCAGAAATAGCAGATATTGCCAGACAACTATTAAAACAATAAGATAAAAACAATGAAAAGATTACGACTCGGAGCAGTGCTCCACTTCCTTATAGCAATAGGTCACATCGGCTGTCTGTTCGCTTTGGACGAGGCATTCGAAGCCTACGGCATCCGTGAAATCATGCATCAAATGGTAGCTGGACATGTCTGGATGCTGTATGCCCTCACCATCGGTCTTGTCCTCGCTTTCTGTCTGGCAGGCCTATATGCCCTCTCTGCTACAGGCGACATCCGTCGCTTGCCTCTGACGCGAGCGGCAGTCATCACCATTGTTGTGCTCTATAGCCTTCGTGCTCTGGCTGGAGGCATTAGCTGTATCTACGACTTCACCTGTCTAAAATGTATCTCATCCCTCGTTCCCGCCATCATTGCATGGTGCTACTGGCCTGGAGCTATGAGAACTTTTAAACAGATTAAAGATCATTTGTAATATGCTATGAATTGGACAATTATTATCATAGAAGCTATCGTGATGACCATTGCCTTTACCGCGATGGTACTGATTCCGCTGGTGAAGAATCCTGTGTGGTGGATTCACGACTATCCAAAGGATATTCAGGAGGAGTATTTCAAGACCCATGAGCGAGTGCCGTCGGAATTCTTCTCGAAGACGGTACTCATCAAGAAAGGCTGTGCACTACTTCTTGTACTCCTGTTGATGCTGGGTCTGATGAAACTCGCAGGAACTTACGACTTCTGGTCGGCCTTTGCATTGAGCTATGGCATCTGGTTTTTCATCGACTGGTACGACTGTTTTTTCCTCGACTGGGTGCTTTTCGCCAATATGAAGTCCGTCAGGCTCCCTGGCACTGAGCACATGGATGCGGCCTACCATCAGAAACGCTATCATCTCGTGCAGTCACTATGGGGCATGCTTATTGGTCTTATCCCATGTCTCACAGGAGCTGGGTTTTATGCGTGTATCGTATGAAATGGAATTATCTTAACATGGGGAAAGATTTGTCTGAAATGACGTTGGAAGAGTTATGGGAATTATTCCCTATCTTTCTTGTGGAGCACGATGATCGGTGGGAAGTTTACTACGATGAAATCGAGAAAGAGCTAACCGGGCTTTTATCTGATCAGCATGTTGTCCGAATCAGTCATATCGGAAGCACTGCCGTTCAGGAAATATGGGCTAAAAACATTGTTGATGTGATGGTCGAAATACCTGAAAACAATAGCATGAAAGATGTGGCACGGATATTGGAACAGAACGGCTTTACCATCATGTCCGCCGAGGCAAACCGGATTTCGCTTAATAAAGGATATACTGAAAATGGATTTGCAGACAAAGTGTATCACATCCATCTGCGATACGCCGGAGACAATGATGAGCTATTCTTCCGCGATTATCTGAATGACCATACTGACGTAGCAAAAGAATATGAAGCATTGAAACTCCGGCTTTGGAAACAATATGAACATAACCGAGACGCTTATACAAATGCAAAGACAGATTTCATCACAAAATGGACTGCAGAAGCGCAAAAGGAATACGGAGACCGATACTGACAAATCCAAGTATATCCATTCGTCACATTTCCATGCAGAATATCCCAGAAGTTTGGTCAAGCGGATGATTTTGAGTACTTTTGCGGTCGAAAACCGCGAGAACGGGCGGCGCCTCGGCAATTAGAGCGAGCTCTAGTGCATTCGGCTTGCACCGTCCTTGCAGTGTCAAGTTTAAAAACGAACAAAAACAATGAAGCACGAAATTATTACATTGGCCGATGTGCAGATTATCGGTATGCACAAGAAAATTGCATTCTGCAAGGGACAAGAAGAGTGCCCTAAGTTCTGGGGCGAGTATGTGGAACGGATTATCAAGCCCGTATTCATGGAGCACAAGACGCCAGATGCCTTTCAACAGGCGGCCATCGACAACGGCGTCGGCGAGTTCGGACTCTGTACCTGCGACATTCCTAACCACAACTGCATGACCTGTGCGGAGGCGAATTTTGGCGCTTGCAGCAGCAAGACCTTCACCTACGTGATTGGTGGTGTTTATAAAGGTGGCAGCGTGCCTGAGGGTATGCGACTCTTCCCCATCCGCAGCGGCAAGTGGCTGAAGATTCACTTCGAGGGCGGCATGAAAGCCTTCCAACAGCAGTATCAGAAGTTCTATAAGGAGTGGCTGCCCCAGCATCCAGAATTCCGCAGCCCCTTGAATGCCATAACGATGGAATGGTATAACGGCACCGACATTGAGTCGCCCGATTACCAGTGTGGTGTAATGATACCCATAGAATAATCATCAAAACGTAAGTACATAGAGAAAAGACGATGAAAGAAAGATTCAAATTCAACACCGTGGGGCTTTTCACCCGCGACAACAAAGCGACTGTGGATTTCTACACGAATACCTTTAATTTCGCCACCGATTGGGACGGCATCCAGCCTAATGTGGAGATGACGTTGGGCGACATGCGCATCATCCTCTATCCGCGTGACGCTTTCGAGCAGATGGTCTCTCGGAAATTTCAATATCCCGAGGGGTTCAACGGCACGATGGAATTGGCATTCGACGTGCCCACTTTCGCTGATGTCGACAAGGAATACCAGCATGCGCTTGCGAATGGCGCCGCCTCCGTCCTTCCTCCCACCACAGAGCCTTGGGGTCAGCGCACCTGCTATGTGGCCGATCCCGACGGCAATCTGATAGAGATTGGCTCGTTTTTGGAATAGGCATCACATACGCCGTCATGGTTGGATGCGGAATGGTTATTTGCCAGTATCTCTTCGCCCGATATTGGTTTAGCAACCATCCTCGCGGACCGTTGGAGGGTTTTTGGAGAAAACTGACATGGATTTAATCGTGTTTATATGATGGAGAAAAAGAAAATGACACTCCGGCCATTCAATCCCAACGATGCAGAGACGATACTGAGTTGGTGCAAGGACAGACAGACATTCCGCCTTTGGAGTGCTGACAGGTATAAGGACTTCCCTGCGCAGCCACATGAGATGATGGAGCAATACAGCGGCGACAACATGTATCCCTTTACAGCTATAGTTGGGAATACCATCATCGGTCATATCCTGTTGAGACACCCGTCAGAAGACAAAACCCTGGTGCGCTTCGGTTTCGTGATTGTCGATGACGAACTGCGAGGCAAGGGCTATGGCAAGCAGATGCTCCAACTGGCTATCCAGAAGGCGGAAAATGAGCTGGGTGCCGAAAAGATAACGCTTGGTGTCTTTGACAATAATCCGATAGCCATTCATTGCTATGAATCCGTAGGGTTTCAGGTAATAGGTACGGACACCTATAGGATAGACGGGGAAGAATGGATAGGGAAAGAAATGGAACTAAAAATAATGAAGTGATGAAACAGGAAATCAATCCCAAAGAGACCAGTCGGGCGATGGCGTTCGAACTGTGGATGAAATCGCCCATGCCGATGGTGACGCTCACGAAGACCTTCGACGTGACGCGGCTTCGTAAGGTCAGCAGACGACGGGGGCTGAAATTCAACATGCTGCTCTGCTGGTGCATCGGCAAAACGGCCTCAAGGATAGAGGAGTTCTACATGCTGCCCCAGAACGGAAAACTGTATAAATACGACCGCATGGCCGTCAACATGATTGTGGAAAACATCAAAGGCGGACTCAGTTTCTGCGATATTGCCGTCACGGATGACCTGGAGCAGTTCAATGCCAATTACCTACACTTGACAACTACCATCCGTCAGACCTGTCAAGACATCTTGGATGAGGATGCCGTCATCGGGGGCACATCTGCTTTGACTGGGACGGAACTCGACTGCATCGTAAATCAGTACAGCGGCATCTTCACCAATCCCTTCCTTGCATGGGGCCGCTATCGCAAGGGCTGGCTGAAGACCACACTCCCCATCTCCTTCCAGTTCCATCATGCTCAGATGGACGGAGGTCATGCTGCTCATTTCCTTGAAGAACTGCAAAAGACTATCAATCATGTATGAGACTCGTCATCTCCCCAACACCTGAATCGCTCATGAATAAGGATTTGAGCTTAGCTTAAATAATTTATAGCATAAATATTTTTTTGTCGATAAAAAAGTTGTTATTTCCATGCAGTCTTTTCCTTCGTAGTAGGACTTTATAAATAGAGACGTTATGCTGACGATGGAGATAACAAGGCTGATAGAACGATGCAGACAGGGGGACGCAGATGCCCTCGGAGAATTGTACAAGGCATACTCCCAACAGATGAGGGGTGTGTGCCGACGCTATTTCGACGATGAACAGACGGTAGAGGATGTGCTGCATGACGCTTTCGTGATTATCTTCACTTCGTTCGACAGACTGCGCGATGTGCGGCGGGCAGAGTCTTGGATGATGGCTATTACGAGGAATGTGGCATTGAAATGCAAGAATCATCTGGAGGCATTACCAACGATTTCGCTCGAAGATATCAGTGAGGCGGATTTGATTGCTGCTGAGGACGAGGAAAAAGACGTGAGAGGTGTGCCGTTGAGCGAGTTGGTGAGAATGATAGACAAACTGCCTAAGGGTTATGGGCAGGTGTTCCGACTGTCGGTGTTCGAAGGGATGTCGCACAAGGAAATAGCTGACATGCTGTGTATCGAGCCACATTCGTCTTCGTCACAACTGGCACGAGCCAAGAAAATGTTGCGCAAGATGATGCAGCAGTATTGGGCTGTACTTCTGTTGATGCTTATTCCGCTTACGTTCTTCCTGCTCAAAAAGGAAGACGATGCTGAACGCCTATCGTCCATAACTGTCGAAGAAAAAAACGTTATTGCCAAGCAGAAAAATACGTCTAAGCAAAATACATATACAAATGAACCATCAGACGAACTGCCTGATGAGTCTATGATGGTTCATGCTCCTATACGTCATACGCCGATTGACACGCTCCAGCCTGCCATCGTTCAGGTTCTTGATTCTATTATGCCAGACTCGTTGACAAATATGATGGCACAAGGGCAAACCACTTCAGACTCCATACAAAATATCGAACAGACAGATACGACACAAATCAGAGAAAAGTTGAATCTGCCAAACTACGATATTGCTAACTTATTCCCCGGCACACCCGTTACAAGTTCTCATGACAAAAAGAGGTGGTCGATAGATCTTGCATACGTTGGAGGTTTTGGTGAACAGAATTATAATCGTCCTTATGGCTTCACAGAAACACCGATGATAGCTCCTACGAGTGAGCCCCCATCGCCTGTCACCTTTGAGAACTGGAGCGACTATGCGGCCTTCTTGGCCGAGATGCCTGATGACGGCAGCAGCCATAGCCGAAGCGTCATTATGAACATTGCGCTGAATAATGCCGATGATGTCACTGGTTCAGGTACAGACAAGATTATTCGCAAGAGCCATCACTACATGCCCGTCAACTTCTCTTTGTCATTGATGTATAGACTGAATAATCGTCTCGCACTGGAGTCTGGACTGAGCTACAGTAGGTTGAAGTCGGAATTTGAGATGGGTTCAAACGGTAATACCATCAATGAACAGCAGACCATCCACTACCTCGGCATCCCCGTGAAAGGCACCTATAATATATATAATAGAAAGGCGTGGAGCCTATACGGAAGTTTCGGCGTTACCACGGAGATACCTCTCTACTCGCCGCTCAACACAAGTTACTACCTGCATGGTGTAATGGAGGCAACCGACAAGACCACTGTCCGCACACCGTGGCAATGGTCGGTTGGTATGGGGCTCGGCATACAATACAATTTCACTCCCAACATCGGACTGTTTGCAGAGCCAAGTCTTCAGTACTACATTCCGACGGGTACACAAATTGAAACATACCGCACTGAGCATCCGTTTACGTTCTCCTTGCCCATTGGCATCAGATTTACGTGGTAATTGGTGCAGTCATTCGTTGCAATTTTGGACTTTTAAGTAGAGAACGTTTTCTGTAGCCGAGAGCAGAGACCAAGCTTGCTTGGACTATGCCGAGGCAAGGAAAAGGTGGGATAAAGTCCAACAAAATTGCAACGAATAGTATGTATAGCATTTATGATTATGCCTATAACGGGCTACTCTATTTGAACAACATGATGAGGCCACGGCACAAACGATTGTCGCAACTGATGATTTACTCAACTACACTCTGTCAGTCGAAGTGTAAGCATTGCAACATCTGGCAGAAACGGCCAGTGGAGCATCTTTCACTTGAAGATATTCGGCGAATCATGCAGAGCCGATGCGTGTCACAGAGAACTACCGTTGGACTGGAGGGCGGTGAGTTTATCCTGCACCCGCAGGCAGATGAGATCATGGCCTGGTTCCGTGAGCATCACCCTAACTATACGCTGTTGTCAAACTGTCTCGCGCCTCGCCGTGTTATAGATGCCGTCCGTCGCTATCAGCCCCGACATCTGTACGTCTCTCTCGACGGTGGGCGCGAGACTTACCAACGTATGCGTGGCTGCGACGACTTCGACCGAGTGATTGAGGTGGTAGAATCGCTCAAAGATGAAGTGCCACTATCACTGATGTTCTGTCTATCTCCGTGGAACACATTCGAAGATATGGCGTATGTCATAGACGTTGCCAAGCACTATGGTATAGATGTCCGCATCGGCATCTATGGCACGATGGCTTTCTTCGATACAACTAACGAATTGCTGACGGCATCAGATTTCGTGAAACAGATACCTCAAAGCATCCATGACACGCAAGAAAACTACGACTTCGTAGCACTCTATGATGAATGGCGAAACGGGCATCTTCAATTGCGCTGCCAGAGCATCATGAGTTGCCTTGTAGTACATAGTAACGGTGACGTTCCGCTCTGTCAGAATCTTGGTGTGGTGTTGGGAAATATCCATGAGCAATCACTTGACGAGATTTTCAATGGAGCATCAGCTTGTCAAACGCAATGTCATTACTCTCATCACTGCAACGATTGCTGGATTAACTTCCATCGTAAGTATGACATCATTCTCTTACGCAACTTCGAGCGACTGCTACCTAAGTGGTTCATTGAGAAATTCTACGGCAAGTATCAGTGGTCGGAAAATCCTAAACAGACCTATCGCAAACATCTAAAAACAATACAATGATACAAGAACTTATCAACCGATATAAGCGGATACGTACAGAGCGTTTTCTGCACCAAACGTACCAATATCAATATGCTTTCGTGGGTATGGGTCAGCACTCGTTGACAAATCTATATCCCGTGTTGCATTATCTTGGCGTTCCGCTGAAATACATCTGTGTCACGTCAGATTTGAAAGCGCAACTGATAGAGCAAAAGTTTATTGGCACGAAAGCTACAACCTCGCTCGAAGAGATTCTCAAAGACGAGACTGTCAAAGGAGTTTTCATCTCTGCCTCTCCATCTTCCCATTTCTCTCTTGCCTCAAAAGTCCTCAAAAGCGGCAAGTCGTTGTTCATCGAAAAGCCACCCTGTCAGACTATGGAAGAACTTGACACGCTCATTGATTTACAACGGCTCCACGGCTCGCCTGTTGCAATGGTTGGATTGCAGAAACGTTATGCTCCCATCGTGCAAATCCTTCAAAAACGCCTCCGCACAGAGCATCTTATCAGCTACGACCTGCATTATCTCACAGGAGCATACCCAGAAGGTAACGCTCTGCTTGACCTCTATATCCATCCTGTTGATCTCGTCAGTTTCCTATTTGGAAAGCCAGAAATCCTTGCCGTGAAACAGGTTGCCAAGAACTCATGCCTCCTCATGCTTCAACATCCGTACATAGTCGGCACTCTCGAACTCTCTGCAGCTTACACATGGACTACTGCCGAGGAATCTTTGAAAGTCTGTACATCAAAAGGTATCTACCGTCTCTCACAGATGGATGAATTGACCTTTGAGCCAACACCTTCCACCATCTTGGGCATTCCATACGAGAAAATCCTTGCTCATCATAGAACCGTCGAAAACCTCTATGCACGTAACAACTTTACTCCCACACTCCTAAACAACCAAATCTATTCGCAAGGCTATTACGGTGAAATTCTCTCCTTCATATCATCTGTTGAACACGGCCATTCAAATGTCATCACTGATATTACAACAGTAAAGCCAACTTACGAAGTCTTGATGAGTATGGGCAGAGCTGATATTGCTTGTGTACAAGAATCTTTATAGAATAAATCAAGCCGCAATTTGTACGAACACAAATTGCGGCTTGATTTATTGAGATTTTGCGCATATTGATGCAACGTGGATCAAAATGCGATGAAACTAATCTTTATCACTTCACGCTCCACTCAAATACTCCTGACGATAGCTTTTCGGGGAGTTTCACTTCCAACTTCACCTCTGTAGTAGTCACAGGGTCGAAGTTGACAGTGCAGGCACTGCCTTTGGCGGTGGGGTAGTTGTCGGCGTGAGTCACTTCCTGCCAGTTGCCCGAAGCATCCTTATAGTAAATCTTCCAACTGTCGGGAGTGCTGCAACCGCCCCACGGTTGGTCATCAAACCAATACACGGTGCTGCTCTGTACGGTAGCCTTCTCAGGGAAGGTATAGGTAATCCACTCAGTACTGTTGTTCTTGGGCCACCAGTGGTAGTAAGGAATAGAGCGGTCGTTACCGTTCTTTGGTACCAGTCGGTCGTTGATGCTCGTGAGGGCAGGAGTGCGTGTAGAAGCTTGAATCTTACTCATCGAAGCCAGCGTAGCAGGCTCAGACGGACGAGTGGCTTTCAGGTCTTGTGCAATCCACACTTTCATGTTGCCACTTCCCCTATGACACCACGCATAATATGGAATCAAGGTGAGGCGCGCGTCTGTAGTGGTCAGTTTTCCTTGTTTGTCGAATGCCAACTGCTGGACGTTGGTGGCGAGTTGCGTAATCTTGTATGTATGTGCGCCATCTGCAGCCGTGATATTGAAGTCAACGTTAGGAATCACCTCAAACACTGGGTTTTGGTTGTGCAGGATGTGCATGATGTCGAAGTTGTTATCCTTGAACTCTGCGCAATACACCAATGGTCCGCGCTCAATGCTAATCATGCCAAGGTCAGCTTCCACCTTCTCGTTGGCGCGTACCGTGCGAGGCTGCATGTCGAAGTGGATACGTACTACGTCACCCTTCTTCCATTTGCGGTCGATGGTGAGGTAGCCGTCTTCGGTGGTGGTTGTGGCAATAGCATTGCCGTTTACGGTGCAAGTATATCCCAACCGTTTGTTGTCGCTATACGAATACAAGTCGCTGGGCACCACTTGGTTTTTCACCCATCCTGGTATGCGAATCTTCATGGCAAATTTCCCTGCACTGTTCTTGTCGATGTTGATGGCAATGTCACCATCCCAAGGATATTGGGTGGACTGTGAGAGCCCAACCTTCTTGCCAGCCACGTTCAATTGGGTGGAATTGCTCAAGAAGAGGTTCACGTACACGTTGCGGTCTTTCACTGCATACACGTAGCCAGGGAGAGAAGGGATGAAACGACAGATATTGCTGGGGCAGCAAGCGCATCCAAACCATGCTTGGCGTTGGTGTTGTCCCATCGACTCCAATGGGTTGGGGTAGAAGAATCCGCCACCGTCGAGGCTCACGCCTGAGATAAGTCCATTGTACAATGTACGTTCCAATACGTCATAATATTTAGAGTCGCCATGAAGCAAGAACAAGCGATAGTTCACGTACACGTTGCCGATGGCAGCACATGTCTCGCAATAGGCACTCATGTTGGGCAAGTAGTAATTGGGACCGAAGGCCTCGCCCGAAGACGTTGCTCCGATACCGCCCGTGATGTACAACTTCTTGGTTACGATATTGTCCCAAATCTTGTCGATGGCGTGAATGTAGTCTTGATCGCCAGTGAGCGCAGCCACGTCTGCCATTCCAGCATACATATAGGCGGCACGTACGGCGTGTCCCACAGCCTCGTCTTGTTCGATGACAGGTTTGTGGGCTTGCGAGTAGTCGTGCTTGATGGTGGTCTTTCCACGATAGTCGAGCAAGAACTTTGCCTCATCAAGGTATTTCTTTTCTCCTGTAGCCAAGTAGAGACGCGCCAATGCCATTTCTGCAATCTGGTGACCAGGTACCACACACGCCTGTCCTGGGTTAGGCCCCACCTCACGTATCACGCAATCAGCATAACGCTTGGCAATGTCGAGAAACTTGGTTGAGCCTGTAGCTTGCCAATGAGCCACGGCACCTTCCACCATGTGTCCGAGGTTGTACAACTCGTGTGAGAGGTCTTCCTCCTTCGACCATCTGGTCTTGCCAGCCCAATGGTGTGGGTCGTTGGGGTTTTGTGTGCGGGCAGTATAGAGATAGCCGTCAGGTTCCTGTGCCGAAGCAATGATGTCGATGACTGAATCCACGTAAGCTTCCAACTTCTTGTCGGGATAGGTTTGTAAGATGTACGATGCTCCCTCAATGGTTTTGTAGGGGTCTGTGTCATCAAAGGAATAGCCCACGCCATTCACCTTGAACACCTTAGAGGGATCTTTGAGGTGAGCGGCTGCATTCTCGAAGTTCTTGTATCTGCCTTCGCTCTCGCATTTAGAGAAGGCAAGGGGGATTGTTACCGTTCTGCTGGCTTCCAGTCGTTGCCCCCAGAATGAGTTGGTTGCTACCTTCACCTGTGTGAACGGTACGGGCGTAATGGGATAACCAGCACTTTTCTTTTGTGCAAAACCAGTAAGTGCGATGCACAAACTTACTGCACCAAGCATGGTGATTTTTACAAATTGTGTCATTTTTATTTTGATTTTAATTAGGGTCTCTGAGTTCTCCGAGTTCTCTGAGTTCTCTGAGTTCTCCGAGATCTCCGAGTACTTTTCTCTTGAGTTTCATCACAAAGCCGCCACCCGAAGCCAAGTTGATGGGTAAGACGGTGTTGCGGTTAACGGTGAGGCTTTTTATCTTGTAATCTTCGGCATTATGGTTGGCGTTAATGCCATCAGCCATGAGCGTGGCAGAATATTCCACGTTGTCTAAGAATGAAAACGTGAGGTTGATGGGGCGCACGTCCCAGTTGGTTTGCCCTCCGATGTACCAGTCATTTCCTTTCCTTCGTGCCGTCACGATGTATTGTCCTATTTCGCCTTGCAATACCAATGTCTCATCCCATTCCACGGGGATAGAAGCAATGAAACTCGTATATTCTGGCTCACGCTCATAGTTGGTGGGCGCATCGCAGAGCATCGTAAAGGGCGAGTCGTGCACCACGTAGCAAGCTGCCTGATGACAACGTGTACCCATCGACACGGGATTTTGATAACACTCCACCCAGTTCCAACGTGTACCGTTGTGCATGGCACCAGGAGTGAAGTCCACCTGTCCAGCCATCAATCTGATAAACGGGAATGTTACGTCGTATTTCGGCATGTCGGTGGTCTTTTTCGCCCATCTACATTCTTCCATGCCAAACACACCCTCATAGTTCACTACGTTAGGATACGTGCGACTCAATCCCGTGGGCGAGAAATAACCGTGGTAATCCAGCATGAGGTGGTATTTGGCACAATGGTTGGCAATACGTTCAGCCATCTCCACGGCCGTTTGGTCGTTACGGTCAAGGAAGTCCACTTTGAATCCTTTGATGCCCATGTCGGCATATTTCTTGCAAGCTGCATCCAAATGTTCGTCAAGCACGTTAAACACTGTCCACAGCACGATGTCCACACCCTTCTCCTTGCCGTAAGCTATCAGTCGGGGTAAGTCAATGGACGGTATGGGGTTCATGATGTCGCCCTTGTTAGAGTTGTACCATCCTTCATCGAGCACGATATATTCCAAATGGTTCTTGGCGGCAAAGTCAATATAGTATTGGTAAGTGGGAACATTGATGCCCGCCTCGAAATCTACGCCTTTCAAGTTCCAATCGTTCCACCAGTCCCACGCCACTTTTCCAGGCTTGATCCATGACGTGTCGCCAATCTTGTTGGGCTCAGCCAATGAGTACACCATATTGTTGGTAGGCATTTCCGTATCTCTTTCCGTTACGGCGAAGATGCGCCACGGGTAAGAACGTTTTCCTGTTGATTTGGCGATGAAATCTTCTGTTTCAGCCACGTAGCTCATCCCACGCCACTGGTAATAAGCCATTCTCTTGGGGTAGGGAGCGAAGGTGGCATTCAGTCCTTGGGCATTAGCTTTGACAAACATACCTGGATATTGGCGCAAGTCGCTCTCTAAGAGTGTCACCTTGGCAATGTTGCAATCCAGCGTTACGGGCAAGAAGGTTGGTAATGCCTTGGCGGTATCGAGCGTTGTCACGTGGTAGGTGTTCTGAAAAGCCATTGCATAAGGATTGTTTTCGTTGGTGGAGTAGGCGAGCCAAGCCAATTGAGCAGTATGGAAATCGTAACGAGCAATCTCGTCTTTGATGATGGTTTCACCCTTTCGGGTAGTGTAGAAACGATAGGCAATGCCCTCGTCGTATGCCCTGACCACGATGCCGAAGCCCCCCTTCATGCGCAAGTTCAGTTCGTTGCACACGGTAGAGTATTGTCTTTGGCGGTAGAAAGGAGCTTGGATGGTTTCCTCGATGGTTCTTTTCGTTCCGAATCCCAACTTGCCATTGCCCTCTATTTGCTTTCCGTCAGCCAAGGTAAGGCCAATGGCGGATGGAGACATCAACAGTTGGTTGTCTAGTTGGATGGAGAGTGTAATGGGAGAGCCCTCTTCGATGGTAGCGGTCAGTCTTCCGTTAGGGGAAGTGAGGGTAAACGGTCGAGCCAATCCTGCTCTCGCACAAAACCAAGTAATAATGAATAGGCAGATAGATTTCTTGTTCATACGTTAAAGAATGTTCGTTATTTGGGTTTTCTTCTGCAAAGATACAAATATCTATTTACAAAAAATGAAAAAATTGTCTTAGAAAGTGCAATAATGGTCTATTTCTTTTCATTCTATTTGCAAAGTTACCTCTCTTTTCCCCAATTGCCCATCATATCACCTTCAGTTTTTGCCAAAATTATATTTCCACACCAAGACATACGTTATGATATATGAGCATTATATAAAAAGGAACCGCGAAATACTCACCCAGAGCGTTTCGCGGTTCAGCATTACACATTATCTATTTCCATTATTATTTTACGATGTTTTTTTTACCATTGATAATGTGAATGCCTTTAGCGTTATCATGGATTCTCACACCGCCTAACCCATAATGTTTAGCGGTACCACCAGTGATTTCAGTTTGATGAATGCCATCTACCAATCCAGCATCTTCACCTACTTGGCTATCATCCTTGTTCAATGAGAAGTTGTAAACAACGGTTCCGTCAACCAGAATCGTGGCAATGGGAGATTCAACGTAACCCTCCGCACTACATTTCACAACATACTCAACATTGGCTTCTGGCAGATCAATCGAATAACGACCACCCTGGTCGGTGACAGCCGTCAGTTCTTTACCGTCAACATAAACCGTAATGACAGCGTTTGCTATTGGCAAACCAGTTTCAGAACTCGTCACCACACCCTGCAATGTTCCGGTAGGATTGTCAATCTCGCCCTCGTTTATCGTAATCGTACCTACGTTAGTGATTGTACCAGCCTTGATGTAAGCACCCTCTTCAAAGATAAACGTCACAATATAAGACCCAACTGCCATTGGAGCTTCGGTCGTCACATTGCCTTCTGCATCCGTATAAGTAATTGTCAGATTACCCGTTCCTTCTGTTTTGGAGATGATTTCCACTCCATGACGATTGCCGTCAAAGGTCACGATGCCTGGCAAAGTATAGTTAGCGTCTTGCAAAGTAACGTCGCGTTTCACGATGGTGTATGTAGCCGAAGATGTACCCTTGAAATTGCCCTTACCTGTCAATTTCACCGTTGCCGTACCAGGAGTTATTGCATTTTCGTAAGTCAGGGTATAGTCGGTTCCTTCCGTCAGTACTCCAAACGCTTGATCAGTAAACACTGCGTTAGGATGAATTTCCGAGCCCGTATAAGGATTCTCCTGTGGTGTTACCGTCAGTACGCCATTGATTTCCGCAGGCAGGATTTCAAATGACAGGAGCTTTCCGCCAACGGTATTGGGGAATATTCCGTATGCGCCTACGTTTGCGGTACCAGCATTGATATTATTTGTGTATTCTGTCTGGTATTTGTCTGCTGGAACCGTAGCTCCCGTTACGTCATTCAACGTAAATGCAGGTGTTTGCGCTTGTCCATTGTACGTCACGGCTTCAAGTCCACTTGCCAAGCTATATGTTGAAACATCGTAGAACTCATAATTGGTCATTGCCGTATAGGTACCGATTTGGTCTATTCCCATCACGCGCAATGTGTGAGGATTCGTGGTAGAAGAGAAATTGAATGACACATTGGCATTCCATGTTGATCCAGACTCCACTCCCTCCAAGAATTTCGTCCATTCACCTCCATCTACGGAATAGTACAAAGTAGCTTGTTGGTTGGCAGGGCTGAAATATGAACCCGACAATGAGAGTGTCTGTGTTCTTGCACTGTTCTTCCACGCATCGGCATCGACCAACCCGAGCTGAACTTGGTGAAGTTGTGGCAAAAGAGCCGCATCACCCACACCAATCAGCATAGACAATTCCAATGTGCCATGGGCAGGTACCAATCGATCTTTCCAACACCATCCCAATCCACTGTCATAATAGCCGTTTTCCTCATAATAGTTACTGCCCGATGAAGCGTAGTTTCCGGCAGTTTCATAAGCGCTACTATTGATATAATAGTATCCAAACCAATAATTATCTACGGGATCCACGCCATTCAACCCTTCACCGAAAAGAAGTACGAGTGAAGCCGGATTCTCAGAATGGTCGTAAGCCATAACCAATCCGAAGGTTTGTCCATCTGGGAAATTACGTCGAATGATAGGCGCACGATCATTGTCGCCAATCATCACGTCAGCTCGTGTACCCGTTGAAACCAAATGGTCCTCGTCTGTTGTGTTCTCAAACGTATATTTGATAATAGACAGACCACTCCATTCTTCCATTGATATTTTACCTGTTACACCGTTGATAGTCGTTCCATTGACCATGTTGATCCAGTCAGAAGAACCCCCGTCCACTTGGAACGAGCTGGAATAACCATAATCGCCGTAAGTGGAAGAATAGTAATATTCCCCAAACTGACCGAGGAGGTCAAACGAATTATCTCCTATTCTAAAATAGAGCGTACTGTTACCCAATTGCTGATAGCCTGAAGGCAATTGATAGTAACGTGATGCTTTTTTGGCACCAGCTTTCTTGGGAGGTTGAGCGTTGGCATTCACCATACCCGCACACAAAAACAACACAAACAACGAGAGGAAAGACCATTTTCCAACTCTTTTTCTGCAATCATTCTTTTTCATAAACATACGAATTTAAGTTAATAACAAATTAAAAAACAATCTTTATTCATATCATGCAATAAAGAACACTCTTAGATTTAGCAAATTCTCGGCACAAATATAGTTATGAACGACCTTACATCATGTTTCAAATTCACAGAAAAGATGTTTCATATTTGCAGAAAATGCCCATCCCATGGAATAGTATCGATGAAATGGGCATTTTTTGAAATATAAAAAGAAGTGAAAGATTTGCGTTCTCAATCTATTTTATGTAATTTTGCGAACTGAGAAATAATCATGATTGCCAAATAGAATATCTCAGCACAAAAAAATATGGTATATCACGTATTGGCTTCCATGCCAGCTTTCGTATGCGGCATCTTCACGATGATATTGTTGTTTGATCTCATACAATGGCCTCAAAGGTCACGATGTATCATGACAATATTCATGGCTGTGGCTACTATGCTCTATTTGGGACATTTCGTCTATTTCTCTCGTGGAATCAAGATAATACCTATAACAGACACCATCTATTGCACTTGCAACCCTTTGGTGTTCCCGCTCTATTACATTTATATCAAAAGCTTGACCGAGCGAAAACTTGTCCATTGGCAAGTGGTAATACTTGTCTTGCCAGCCATCATTTGTGGAACAATGGTGGGAGTGGCTTATTGGCTAACGCCAAGCGAGGATGTCTATCTGTTTATCAATCAATACCTCTTCCATTCTCCTTTATCGAGAGGTTACGATGAAGCTGGGATGAGGGCGTTGGTGTTTTCTCACAACTTTACCAAAACTGTTTTCTGTTTGGAAATCCTTCCCATATTCTTTTTGGGCATTCGTCGCATCAACCGTTACGACAAGATGCTGGAACAATACTTCTCATCCCCTGAGCAGAAACAATTGAGTTGGGTGAAGATAATGCTCATTCTCTTTGTCGTGACAACAGTCATCTCATTGATTAGCTTCGCCTTTGGAAGACATTATTTCATCGGTAGAATCGATAAACTGGTAATACCTTCCACGATATATTCAATGTTACTCTTTGCCTTCGGTTATATCGGTACAAAACAACAAGGCATTGAAGAATGGAAGGAGGACGAAGAAGAGGTGGAAATGAATGAACAGTCGGCACTTCCTGCGGGTAATCATCTGTGTGAGTGCATTGAGAAACTGATGAAAGAAGAGCAACTATACCTAAATCCACAACTGAAACTAAAAGACTTGGTCATGCGACTCCATAGCAACCGCAACTATGTCTATCAAGCCATCAACGTGGAAATGGGTATTTCTTTCGCTGATTATGTCAACCGTATGCGCATTGCCCATGCGGAGAAACTGATGAAAGAACATCCCACTATGCCATTGACAGAAGTATCGTCTCGCGCCGGTTTTGCCAGCAGCACCTCATTCTATCGAAATTTCAAGAAAATAAGGGGTAGTTCTCCCACGAAGCATAAATTCGGCACATCACTCATGTAGCATGGTGGAGGATGGCACCATTAGGTACATTAGGTATAAAATAATGAGCCATTCCAAGTTTCTATCATTGAGATTCTTGGAATGGCTCATTACCTGTCAAGAGACGTAAAGCTTATTCTTCTGTTCGGTCATCTACATTTTCTCCTTCCGTGGGAGCCAATGTCTTCTCAAAATCGGTGATACCGTTTTTCACCAATATATTATACCACTGAATGAGTTTCTTGATGTCACTATCGTGCACACGGTCACGGTCGAAGTCGGGGAGAATCTCTGCGAAGAACTCCTTCAGTTCCTTGCCACTTGCTTTCTTGTAATTGAGCGAGCACTCCTTGCTCTCCGACTTCTCGCCCAAGCTCTTGAGTACCTTCCAGAGAGGAACGTCCTCTGCATCGGTGTACATAGCTATGTCGGCAAGGCTAATCACGCGGTCGGTAGAGAATGCCGGTAAGCGTTTCTTAGTCTCATCAAGTGCTTCTACGATTAAGTTTTGTTTGCCACGGCTCACCAAGCGGTAGAGTCCTGGTTTGCCTGCGATAGAAAGAATTGTTTCCATTGTTTAGAATATTATTAAGTTATTATGTTTTCTATCGGGAGCAGCACACTCCCTTTATCTTCATTTTATTAAATAGGTGACAGATTTGCTCGTCTATGTCAGCAATGCCGTCATTTACAATCTCGAAATCTGACATTTGGCAGACCTCTTCTTGTGGCATCTGGCGCGAAATCCATTCCATTGTCTTGTCATGAGAGATTCCATCTCTTTTCATCACCCTGCTGATACGCACTTCCAAAGGAGCGGTGACACATACGATATAGTCGAAATGGATGCGACGGTGAAAACCACTGTCAAACAAGATGGCACTCTCCATCCATTCATAGTCTGACGACTCGAAGTCGAGGGCAACGGCAGGATGAACCACTTGGTTTACTGCCTGTTTATTGGCTTCAGAAGCTAACAGGAACTTGGCAAGTACTTGCTTCTGCAACACGTTACCAACGTACACCTCATCGCCCACCAGTTGACGCAATGCCTTCTGTAGCGGTTCAGACGTACGCATCAGTCGTTTAGCGGCTTCGTCGCAATCATATACCTTGACACCGTGGGCTTCCAATCGCTTGCATACATACGATTTGCCACTGCCTATACCTCCTGTAATCGCTACCCTCATCACCTGTAGTTTTTGACGAATACTATCGTTGTTCAATCAGATAATCCACTTGTTTCATCTCCAACTGAGCCTTGCTCACCCCACGAGGCACCGTGCGCAGATAGATATTACACTTATCGGAATGGCGTGCTGCCAACTCACGATAATCAGCCACTACCAAGAAATGTTCAGGACGGATTACACGGTATTTGCTTACTCCCACGATGAATTTCACGGTGACCTTCGAGGGGAAAGTGCGCAGCACCTTGCCCTCCGGCATGTTGATTGCCACAATGGGTACTTCCATCGTTCCCTCGGTAAGGATGTCGGGGTATAAGCCAATCTTTACCTTCGACGGAACCACTTTCGCCTCGTCAATCTTTTCCAAAGCCACTACCCTGATGACGGTATCCTCGAAGTTGACGATGTTGATGTCTTCGGTAAGCACGTACTTGATGCTGTCGAGCTTGGTTTTTGAGGCAAATACCATCACCGAATCAGGCCAAAACCTGGTACGTGCCAAATAATAGCTCTTGCCTGGTACCACCTTGCCTACCAATTTCACCGGCACTTTCTTGGAAAGACCGTAGTTGAAGACATAATCCAGACGGTCGGGCTTCACGGAGACAATCTTGGAAGAGCTATACAAGTTCTTGTAAATAAGTCGCTGCAATTCAGATTGTGAGACATAACCTCTTTCCCCTTTGTTGTTGGCATAATTCTGGAAGTTGATCCTCATCCTCCTAATCTTGTCAGAATAAGTATAGGCAGCATGAAGAAAACCCTTGTCGCGCACGGTAACGATAACGGTATCGTGTACGTTTTTAGTCAGCACCACGTTTTGAGGAATCTTATCGAGTGTAACGGGAATCACATATTCCCGTTCATAAGTCTCGTTGAGCGTCATTCCCAACCAGAAGATGGTACTGATAAAAAGAAACAACAAGAAAATCAGAAACTCCTTATTGAATGCAGCAAACAAGAAATTCCTGATTTTCGTATAGACACGTTCTATCGGGGAATAATCCATCATTAAGAATTAGCACCGGCTGTTTGCGACGATGCGGCGTCGGCAAACACATATCCCTTGTCAACAGTAATTACCACTCCACGTGCAATTTCCACGTCAACCTTATTGGCTGCCAAGTCGATACGCTTCACCGTACCATAGATACCGCCACCTGTGATGACGCTCGTTCCCTCTCGCAAAGAGTTCTGGAAGTTGCGTATCTCCTTTTGTTTCTTCTGCTGAGGGCGAATCATGAAAAACCACATGATAGCGAAAATTGCTATCATCATCACCAGAAATGTCATGGAGCCACCGCCTTGTGCGCCTGCTTGTAAAACAATTGTCGTCATATTATATTAATTTATTGATTAGAAACATCGTTTTTTACTTCTTCGTTTTTTACTTCTTCGTTCTTTACGTCTTCATTCTTCACGTCGTCGTTTTTCTCTTCGTCATTCTTTACAACGTCTTTCTTCACCGTGTCTTTCTTGACAAAGTTTTTCTTCACGACGTCTTTCTTTACTTCGTCTTTCATGACCTTTTGCATCTTTCCACTCTTCACTAAATAGCGAGCAATGGAGTCGAGCATACCGTTGATGTACGCACCGCTCTTGGGTGTGCTGTAAATCTTTGCCAAGTCAACGTATTCGTTGATGGTCACGCTGACGGGAATGGTGGGGAACGACATCATCTCGGCAATGGCGATTTGCATGATCACCACGTCCATGTAAGCCAAACGTTTGAAATCCCAGTTCCTGCTGGTCTCGCTCATATAGCGATGGTAGTTCTCCGCATTCAAGATGGCGGCGCGGAACAACTTACGTGCAAAGAGCTTCTCGTCTTCATCCTTAAACTCAGGCAGCAATTCCTGGTCGGCTCCATTCTCCTGAGAGAATTGGTTGATGGTCTTCAGCACGAAGGTGTCAACGATGTCCTTGTCGTCATTCCAATAGATGCTTTTCTCTTCCAAGATGGCATCTATCTCCTCGTCCTTCACGATCAATTGCTTATACAACTTGCGCCAAACCTCCCTGTCAGCACTGTACGAATCGGTAGGGTCTGCCATATAATTGATATAGGTCTCGCTCTCCTCAATGTGGTTGCACAACCTGCGCACGTAGTCAAGATGCTCCTCCCATGCCTGATTGTCATTGGCGAAAAACTCGTTCAACATCTTGTTTTCCTCTAATTGCAAGGCAAACCTGTTGTTCACGAATTTCTCTGAAGGCCTTGCCAAGCCTTCTCTTTCGGCACGCTGTATGGCAATATCCACACGATGGCGCTCCTCTCTGGATACTGCCACGATGAGCAATAGCAGATAGTTGTACAAATAATATGATTTGGAAAGACTAAAAAGCAACTCCTTCTCTGCGTTTTCCATGCTCTTCTCACCGTTTTGATAATAAGCGTATGTGAGCTGGACAACCTTAATTCTTATCAACTCTCGATTAATCATTCTTTATCCTCTAACTGTAAATAATGTTGTTTTGAAATGCAAAAATAACTTTTTTCCTCATAATATGCAAGAATTATTCTGTATTTTATATAGTAAATGTGATTTTTATTAATTTAGCTTTTCGTTTTCCAATTAAAATTAGTACCTTTGCACCGCTTATTTTGAACGCATCGTGTGATGGCGAATTAAGCAATAGAAATAACTTAATTTAGAGTAACACATTTAATTATGAAAGAATTTGCATTGAACGGTCAGAAACGTGAGACCGTAGGCAAGAAGGCTACCAAAGCCTTAAGAAAAGAAGGACTCGTTCCTTGTAACCTCTACGGAGAGAAAGTGGGTAAGGATGGAAAACCAGAGGCTTTGGCATTTGCCATTTCCATGAACGACCTTCGCAAGGCTGTTTACACTCCACACATCTACGTCATCAACTTGAACATCGACGGTGAGCATCACATTGCCATCATGAAGGAATTGCAATTCCACCCAGTGAGTGACGCATTGTTGCACATCGACTTCTATGAGGTGAATCCTGACAAACCCATCACCATCGGTATCCCCGTTAAACTCAATGGCTTGGCTCAAGGTGTACGCGACGGTGGACGTATGAACCTCTCTATCCGCAAGATTGAAGTAACTGCTCCTTATCAACAGATTCCAGAACACCTCGACATCGACGTTACCAACTTGAAGATTGGTAAGAGCATCAAGGTAGGTGAACTGAGCTTCGAAGGTCTTGAACTGGCTACCAGCAAGGAAGTGGTGGTATGTTCTATCAAGATGACACGTGCCGCTCTCTCTGCTGCCGCTAACGCAGAAGCAACCGAAGAGGCTGAATAATGGACAAGTACCTCATTGTAGGCTTGGGTAACCCAGGCAACGAATATGCCAATACCCGCCACAACACAGGCTATATGATATTGGACGCTTTTGCGAAGGCGTCCAATATTGTTTTTGAGGACAAACGCTATGGCTATGTGGCAGAAACGTCTATCAAGGGGAGAAAAGTGTTTCTGTTGAAACCCACGACGTACATGAACCTCAGTGGCAATGCCGTGCGATATTGGCTGAACAAGGAAAACATCGACCAGCATCGCCTCTTGGTCATCTCTGACGACGTAGCCCTGCCCTTGGGCGCTTTTCGACTGAAAGCCAAGGGGAGCAATGGCGGACACAATGGCTTGGGACATATCCAACAACTCATCGGGCAAGACTATCCCCGGCTGCGCATGGGCATAGGCAACGATTATCCTCAAGGGGGACAAATCGATTGGGTGTTAGGAAAATATACCGAAGAAGACATGAAGACCTTGCAACCCAGCATCGACCAAGCCGTGGAAATCATCAAGAGCTTCGTGCTGGCTGGAATAGACATTACCATGAACCAATTCAATAAAGCTGGAAAGAAACCATGAGTGAAACCGCACGCATAGACAAATGGCTATGGGCTGCAAGAATCTTCAAGACTCGCTCAATAGCCGTGGACGCCATCAAGAACGGACGTGTTTCCATGAACGGCGTGAACGTGAAACCCAGCAGACCCATCAAGGTAGGGGAAACCGTTGACGTGAAGAAACCTCCCATCACGTATTCGTTTAAGGTGCTGAAGACCATCGAGCAACGTGTAGGGGCAAAACTGATTCCTGAGATTTATGAAAACGTTACCGACCCAAAGCAATACGAATTGCTGGAGATGAGCCGTATCAGCGGCTTCGTGGACAGGGCTCGGGGTACGGGAAGACCTACGAAGAAAGAGCGCAGGGCTCTCGACTCGTTCTCGGAAGATGCCTTGATGTTTGGGTTCGACGATGATGATGATTGGGACGAATAACCTCATAACTAACAACAAATATGGAAAAGAAAAACATTGCCATCTTCGTGTCGGGAAGCGGCTCTAATTGCGAGAACATCATTCAGTATTTTACGGGTAACGACTTGGTGAACATTGCGTTGGTGCTTAGCAATCGGGCAGACGCTTATGCCCTGAAACGAGCAAAAAAATACCATATTCCCACAACTGTCATGGGGAAGAAGGACTTCAATGACGAACAGAAAATCATGCCTCTGTTGGAGGAGTACCAAATAGATTTCATAGTCTTGGCAGGATTCTTATTGATGATTCCCGACTTTCTGGTACGTGCTTACCAACGGAGAATGATTAACCTACATCCAGCTCTCTTGCCTAAGTTCGGAGGTAAGGGAATGTATGGCCATCATGTACATGAAGCCGTGAAAGCCGCTGGCGAAACGGAAACGGGAATGACCGTACACTGGGTAAGCGACGTTTGCGATGGGGGTGAAATCATCGCCCAATTCAAGACTGCCATTTCTCCAGATGACACACCTGAAGACATTGCCGACAAAGAACACATTTTGGAAATGGAACATTTCCCGCAAGTGATAGAAAAAATATTGCTTCAGCAATAAGGGAACAAAAAGAAGATTAATAATATCGATGTTGGCACAATGACACCTTCTGCGTCATTGTGCCATTGAAATCGCAACACGCAACTTGTTTTTGTTTCCTGTTAAAAGTGTGACATGTGACATGTCACATGCCACATTAGTACCTTTCAATAGTAAGAGAACTCTGTATATATAATATTATATTAATATATTATTATAATAATATATTAATATAAAATATAATAGATAATAAATTGTAATTTTTTATACCCCTTTAATGATAATTTTGTATCTGATTTTAATATGGATTATGTGAACCTACTAATGTGACATGTCACATGTCACAAAAAAATGTCAAACTTTTCCAACACTATCTTTCCATACTGTATAAACTATGTATATGCAGTGCATAAATATTCTTTGAGAATCGCAAACACTATGTTTTGCTTTTTTAACATGAAAATAGTGATTTCTTAACAGATTTTTACATCTTTTGAAAGCCCGATTTTTGGTGATTGGGGATTTAAGAGGTAACTTTGCAAGTGCTTAGAGAAAAAGTGGTGAGAGGGATGCTAGGAGAAAGAGGGGTGAGAGGTGAGGGGTGAGAGAATAACCGCGGCAGCTGGGATCTTTGACATGAGAGAAAGGGGGAGAGAAGAGAAAAAGAAGTGAGAGGTGAGAAGTGAGAGAATAGTCATGGCTGCTGGAGTCTCAATCACGAATCTCAATCAAATAGACTAATCTCTCACCTCTCACCCCTCACTTCTCACCTCTCCTTCTCTAAAGGACTACATGATTCGACCCATTGGTCTTCCTCCGCCGCCAGGGCCACCAAAGCCGCCTCTGTTACCACCACCAGGGCCTCCACCGTTTCCTCTTGGCATTCCCATGCCGCCAGGGCCAAACATTCCTTCTTGTGAGTTGTTGCTCTTCCCTCCGAAAAGATTGAAGCGATAGATGACGTGAACCATGGCGTATGAATTGATGGAATTATAGTAGGTGTCGCTGCGGTTCATGGCAGAGATGGCACGACTGAAATTAGACTGCTGTTGCAGTAAGTCGTAGAGCTGGAGCGAGATGGTCAATGCTCTACCCTTGAGGAATCCCTGTGAAATCTGAGCATTCCAAATCAACTCGTTGGTATTCATAGAATGGTCATTGTATCCCCTACGACTACGGTTGTGCAAGTCCACCGAGAGAGAAGTGCCCCAAGGAGCCGTCACGTTAATAGAACCACCATACGCAAACTCCCAGGTGTCGAGGTCGCCTTGTGTCTGCAACTCGTTGCGAGCATGATTGTACGTGCCACTGCCATCTATCTCGAACTCAGTAGCCCAGAGTCCCCATTGAGGGCGGAAGCTCAAAGCCAGGCGTTCACCTACACGGAGGTCACGGGTAGTGTTCTTTTGCGAGTCTGACGTGCGGTCGAGCGATACATATCCCACGTGGTTGCTATAACCGAAGTCGGTAAAGGTGTTCAGGAACCACACCCCGACGGTATCGATGGACTGATTATACATGAATCCCGTCTGCACACTCCAGTTGCCGTTGATGTTCTCAGGGCGCGTGATGCGTCCACCAGTAGTCTCGTTGTAGGTCACCTTGGAAGAAATGCTATTGTTGGTGGTAGTGAAATTCACGAACGACATCATCGTGCGCATGTGGTTCTGTACGTATCCATTATAGAAAGCGTTCAGACGTTGTGTAAACGAAGGCTTCAAGCCAGGGTTACCGGTGGAAATGTTCAATGGGTTGCTGTCATCGTAAATGTCGAGCATTTGCGAGATACTGGGCTGAGTAGTATTTGAACGATAGTTGATGCGTAAGTTGCTCACCTTAGAGAACCTGTAACGGAAGTTGAGTGTAGGAGAGATATTTGTCACCGTGCGCACGGTGTCCTTGTAGATACCCCGATAGTCTTGGATGAAGTTCGACTTTTGCGGTTGCACCAATACACCCACGTTGAAATTAAACTTCTCCCTGACCATTCTGAATTGCAACTCAATGTCATGGGTATAGTTCTTGTACTCCGAATAACGGCTCAGGCTCTTGTCGTAATAATCCACGAATGGACGTTCCAACCTGTTCAGATAGCTATCCCATCCCCGATATTCTTGTGGCACACTGCTGAAGAAGTTTTCGCCCAGGTTAGAGAAATTGTAGGTAGAGCGGTCGCTCTTGTTGGTAGAGTAGTTGAACTGATAACTCAACTGTAGGAAAGTGGCTTTCCAAAGCGGTTCGCTATAAGTAGCACGTAAAGAATAATTATATGTCTTGGTGGGTGTGAGGTTGTATCGATTGGTCTGATACGTAGAGTCTAACCCTAAGGCATTGAGTACCTTATACAAGTGAACGTTGCTGGTAGAAAGACTCGTGCTGTTACCCTTGGTGTAGTTTCCCTCGGCACGGAAAGTAACATTACGTCCCTGGCTGTTCAGTTTTCTGTTAATCTGAACGTTACCTCCAAACCGTTTCGAGTCGCTGTAGTTGATAATATTGTTGTTTTCGGTGTTCACCATGATGCTATCTTTAGCCAGTTGGGCGATAGAAGCAATTGCCAAGGGGTCAGCCACATATTGATAAGGGTCTTTGGAGTAGCTACCCGAATTGTTTGATGAAAGACCGTCGTTTGTGGAAATGCTCATAGATGGGCGGAACATGATGTTGGTCATGGTATCTGGTTTCCACTCTAATCGCATCTGCGCATTCCAAAAGTCACTACGAGAATAGTTTTGCCTGATGCTGTTGGAGAAAGCACCCGAGCGTGATATGAAGCTCTCACTGGAAGACCAAGCCTTGCTGTCTCCATCCCTATGATTCCAACGCACGCTACCGCCAATCTCTATCGTATCGTTATCGAAGTTGAAGTTGACACCTGCCATCTTGGAAGAGTTCAAGCCCTGCCCGCCACGACCACCGCCGCCACGACCGCCAAAGCCACGGTCGCCCGTATTATTGGCATTTCCCATACCTTGTATGCGAAACTTGCTGTCCCTATACATTCCGAAGAGACGACCTGAATAACGCTCATGCGTGCCATATCCCAAGTCGGCATTGGTCATGAGTCCCTTGTCCATTCCACGTTTCACCGTGAAGTCGAGCACCGTTTCCTCATTGCCATCGTCAATGCCCGTGATACGGTTCAAGTCGCTTTTCTCATCATACACCTTGATATTCTCGATGATGGAGGTAGGCAGGTTTTTCATGGCGGTCTGTGTATCGCCCGTCATAAATTCCTTTCCGCCCACTTTTACCTTCTTCACTTCCTTACCATTGATGGTAATCTTACCGTCATCACTCACCTGAGCGCCTGGCAAACGCTTCACCAGTTCCTCCACAACAGAGCCTTCAGGCGTAACGTATGCGGCAGAGTTGTACACGAAGGTATCTTCACGCAGCACCACCTTCATGGCTTGCCCCGTCACGGTGGCTCCCTTCAGCATAACGGCATCTGAATTCATGACCACGTCGCCCATGACAAGGTCGTGGTCTTCCACCATCTCTAACCTCTTGATAGACGTGATGTAGCCAATGCTGGAGATGCGCAACAGGTATTTGCCATTTTCTGGAGCTTGTACAGAGAACTTTCCCTTTTCATCTGAGATGGTACCAGCCACGAAGGTGCTATCCATCTTCAATAACTGTACGGTGGTTTGCATCATAGGTTCTTTCGTATCCCTATCGATGAGTGTTCCTGAAATCTTACGTTCTTGTGCAAATGAAATTGCTGACACCAAGGTCAGCAACAATAAAAAAGCCGTTCTTTTCATTGAGTGATATTTTTATTCTTTATCTTTTTGACGCAAATCCTCCCTTTTGGTTTAATTTCTGATGCAAAATTCCTCCTTTCACTTGATAGTTGTAATTTATTTCCTGCTTCAGTTTCGCATTCGCTCAACTATTTAGGAGTAAAGGAGTAAAGGAGTTCAGGAGTAAAGACAATAGTCTTTTTCATTGAATCATGCAGATATAGAACATTTGTCTGAACTCCTTAACTCCTTAACTCCTTTACTTCTTAACTTCTTAACTCCTTAACTCCTGAACTCCTTAACTTCTTAACTCCTTAACTCCCTTTAACTCCTTATAAATTCTACTACTCTCTTCCTAAAGCCAACCCATCAAAAACCGTGTTTTGAAATAAATTATACGAATTTAACGAATTACATCCATGATTCCCGATGTTTTTTACTAAATTTGTGGTCAAAATCTAAACAACATGGATAATTATATCGTTTCGGCACGTAAGTATCGCCCTATGACATTCGATTCCGTCGTAGGACAATCGGCACTTACCACCACCCTGAAAAATGCCGTGAAGAGCGGAAAACTTGCACATGCTTACCTCTTCTGCGGTCCGCGTGGCGTGGGAAAAACCACATGCGCACGTATCTTTGCAAAAGCCATCAATTGCATGAGTCCTACGGAGGACGGTGAGGCTTGCAACCATTGCGAGAGTTGCATCTCATTCAACGAACAACGCTCCTACAATATCTTTGAGTTGGATGCTGCCTCTAACAACTCGGTAGAAAATATCAAGACCTTGATGGAGCAGACACGAATACCTCCGCAGGTGGGTAAATACAAGGTGTTTATCATCGACGAGGTTCACATGCTTTCCACACAGGCTTTCAACGCCTTCCTCAAGACATTGGAAGAACCGCCAGCTCATGTGATCTTCATCCTTGCCACCACGGAGAAGCACAAGATATTGCCAACCATCATCTCTCGTTGCCAGATATACGACTTTGAGCGGATGACGGTGCAGAACATCATCAACCACCTCAAGATGGTTGCCGAGAAAGAGAACGTGACCTACGAGGAGGAGGCACTTGCCGTGATTGCTGAGAAGGCTGACGGCGGTATGCGCGATGCACTCTCCATCTTCGACCAGGCGGTCAGCTTTTGCCAAGGCAACATCACTTACCAGAAGGTAATAGAAGACTTGAACGTATTAGACTCAAACTATTACTTCAAATTCATCGACTTGGCTTTGGAAAACAAGGTGACGGAAATGATGGTGCTGCTGAACAATATCATCTCTAAGGGTTTTGACGGTGGCAACTTGATTCTTGGCCTTGCCTCGCACGTGAGAAACGTGCTGATGGCTCGCGACGAACAGACGGTTTCGTTGTTGGAGGTGAGCCAGCAACAAAAACAGAAATACCAAGAGCAGGCGCAGAAGTGTCCCGTACCTTTCTTATATAATGCTCTCAAGATTATGAACCAATGTGACATCAACTATCGACAAAGCAACAACAAACGACTGTTGGTGGAGCTGACGCTCATACAAGTGGCACAAATCACTCAGCCTGACGATGACGCGAGTGCGGGGCGTCGCCCTAACAGACTGAAATCCCTGTTTAAGAAACTAACCTCCAACACTCTGTCGAAACCAGCAGTTCAGGTGGCTGGGACAGAGCATATTCCCGTATCGCGCAATAGGACGAAACAGGAGAAGGAGGAGGTTGCCACGAAGAAAGAAATCAAGATTGACGTAACTCCAAAACCTACCAACACCCCGACCATAAAACTTGGGGCGCTGATGACTACGTTCGGGTCGTTGAAAGCCAAGGAGAAAACGGTTGAAGAGAAACAAGAACAAGTTCCCATCAATCAGGAAGAAAAAAAGTTTAACCAAGAAGACTTGCATCTGCAATGGGTGATGATGTGTAACCGTATGCCCGAAAAGATGGTGGGGTTGGCTTCGCGCATGAAGAACCTCAACCCTCTAATCACTACCTATCCAAACGTGGAGGTGGTGGTGGATAATCAGATATTGCTAGACCAATTACAAGCCATCAAAAGCAGAATCAAGGCTACGCTTGCAAGAGACTTGCACAACGTAAACATCCAAGTGGAGTTTCGACTGGCGGAAGGGAAGGAGTTTAAGAAAGCCCTGACGAAAAGAGAAGCCTTCGACGAGATTCGCAAAAACAACCCTGCCATAGAAAAACTAAGGGTGCTGTTGGAACTTGAATTGGCGTGAAAGAAGTTTTTTTGTTGAGTGTTTAGTGTTGAGTGTTTAGTGTTGATTAGTCATGGCAAATTATCACTAAACACTCAACACTCAACAAAAATTAAATCAAATTCATTCCCAGTTTCTTACATTCCTCACGCATGTCGTCTGGCCAGATACTGGCTTGGATTTCTCCGATGTGAGCTTTGTGCAACAACACCATGCACAATCTACTCTGACCAATACCGCCACCAATGCTTAATGGCAACTTGTCTGACAACAATTGCTGATGGAAATATAATTGACTGCGCTCTTCCTTGCCTTCCAACTTCAATTGTCTGAGAAGGCTTTCCTTATCCACACGAATACCCATGGAAGATAACTCGAACGACCTGTTAAGCACGGGATACCAAATCAAAATGTCACCATTTAATCCAGCCTGCCCATTCTCGGCTATCGTTGACCAATCATCGTAGTCGGGAGCACGACCGTCGTGCTTCTCTCCATTGCTCAACTCTCCGCCAATGCCAATGATAAACACTGCTCCGTAAGCCTTGCAAATAGCATCTTCACGCTCCTTGGGTGTCTTGTCGGGATACATCTTCAGCAGGTCTTCAGCATGAATGAAGTGTATTTTCTCTGGCAAGAAAGGCTTAATTTCGGGGTAGGTCTCGCAAGTAAGGTATTCCGTACGCAAGATGGCGGCGTAAATACGCTCCACCACATTTTTCAAAAATGCTAATGTTCGTTGTTCACGTGTAATAACAGCTTCCCAATCCCATTGGTCAACATATAAGGAATGTAAATTGTCTAACTCCTCGTCTGCCCTGATGGCGTTCATATCCGTGTACACACCAAAGCCAGGCTCAATATGATATTCCGCCAAGGTCAGCCTCTTCCATTTTGCCAAGGAGTGAACCACTTCTGCCTGTGCATCGCCCAAGTCCTTGATAGGGAAGGTCACGGGACGTTCCACGCCGTTCAAGTCGTCATTGATGCCAAGTCCCTTCAACACGAAGAGTGGGGCGGTAACACGGCGCAGGCGCAACTCCGTGGAGAGATTGGCCTGAAAGAACTCCTTAATTAATTTGATGCCTTGTTCTGTCTGCTTCATATCCAAGAGCTGACAGTATCCTGAAGGCTTAATCAACATGCTCATTTTTGTCTCATCTTTTTATTTTGCGCTGCAAAGTTACGCATTTATTATTAATCTGCAAGAATATTTGCCAATCTTTTTTGCAAAATGATAGCTATTTAACAAAAAGCCTTACTATTTGATAACAAATAATCAACATAAACAAAGAATATAGCTAATGAGAAAAAAAGCAAATAAATTTGGTACTTCAAAAAAAATCATTTACCTTTGCACCCGAAATCGCCGATATGGCTCAGTTGGTAGAGCAACGCATTCGTAATGCGTAGGTCCCCGGTTCGAGTCCGGGTATCGGCTCAACGCTTTTATTCCCCCTCTTTTTTGCGGTAATAGCTCAGTTGGCAGAGCGTTGGCTTCCCAAGCCGAAGGTCGCGGGTTCGAACCCCGTTTACCGCTCCATACGCATTAATTTTTTTTCTGGTCCCGTAGCTTAGCTGAATAGAGCGTCAGATTCCGGTTCTGAAGGTCTTGGGTTTGAATCCCAACGGGATCACGAGGGATAGGCGAAGCCAATCCATAT
>Ga0247610_10001226_pt1 | contig 32294 bp, 34 predicted proteins | sample 174DNAGHGhighgp2_FD_193483 | JGI IMG/M metagenome (GOLD analysis project Ga0247610, IMG submission 193483) | Sheep rumen microbial communities from Palmerston North, Manawatu-Wanganui, New Zealand - 1742 DNA GHGhigh gp2 | ecosystem: Host-associated > Mammals > Digestive system > Stomach > Rumen...
TAAGTATAACTATGTGTGAATGTTCCACGTGGAACATAAAAAAATATTTGATTTTTCAATGAATTAATATATAATATGTTTGTGCAACGGTTATTGTATGAACCAGGTCAGAATCGGAAGATAGCAGCCTTAAATATATATGCCGTGTGCACTTTTTTTATACAAGAAAGGAGACAATATGAATAAAATTATTAATGAATTGATTAAATTAAGTAATAAAGCATTAGAAAATGATGATGTTCCTGTTTCTTGTATTATTACACAGAATAATAAAATAATATCAAAAGCATACAATAAAAAAGTTAAAAACAATGATCCATTAGCACATGCAGAAATTCTTTGTATTAAGAAAGCTGCAAAAAAACTAAAGACTAATAATCTTAATGATTGTGAGATGTACTGTTTGTTATATCCATGTGGAATGTGTAGAGAAGTAATCAATGAAGTTAGAATTAAAAATGTTTTTTACATACTAGAAAATGAAAAAATTAATAATCAGAGTTTTTGTTTAAATAAACTGGATGTTGATAGTAAATTAAAAAAAGAACTAAGTAAGAAAATAAGCACATTTTTTAAGAATAAAAGATAGTAAAAATGGGCTTGATTTGGTATAATTATTTAGGGAGGTAACTATGGCATACGTATCTTTATATAGAAAATATAGACCACATAGATTCAGCGATGTAGTTGGGCAAAATATAATTGTGGAAATACTAAAAAACAGCATTGTTGAAAATAAAATTGGTCATGCATATATATTTAGTGGACCTAGGGGAACAGGCAAGACAAGTGTAGCTAAAATATTTGCAAAAGCAGTTAATTGTTTAAATAATAATAAAGGCGATGTTTGTGAAAAATGTGATGTATGTACTAATAATCAAGCAGAAGAAATAGATATTGTTGAAATAGATGCAGCAAGTAATAATGGGGTAGATGAAATAAGAGAAATAAGAAGTAATGCAAAATTACTTCCAAGTACATATAAGTATAAAGTATATATAGTAGATGAAGTACATATGCTTTCTACAAGTGCTTTTAATGCTTTATTAAAAACATTAGAAGAACCTCCAAGTCACGTAATATTTATACTAGCTACAACAGAATTTAATAAAATACCAGTGACAGTAGTATCTAGATGTCAAAAGTTTGATTTTAAAAAGATAAAAAATAAAGATATTATTGAAAGATTAAAGTATATTCTTAAAGAAGAAAATAAAGAGTTAGATGATGAAATTGTTGAATTTTTAGCAAAACTTAGTGATGGTGGACTTAGAGATGCTATTAATTTATTAGATCAAGTTCTTTCTTTAAATAAAGAAAAAATTACTTTAGAAGATGTATATAAAATAACTGGATATGTCAATGATGATAAAATATTTGATTTACTAGAACAAATGTTTGCTGGAAATATAAATAATACACTTAAATTAGTAGAGGAATATGCAGAGGAAGATAAAAACTATGCATTTTTATGCAATAAAGTAATAGATGTGTTAAAAGATATATTAATACATAATAATGTAAATAATTACTTTAGTAGAAAATATGAGGAAAAATTAGACACATTTTCAAAAATTGATGTGGATAAAATCATTAAAGTACTAGAAATAATGATTGAATTGAGAAATGAATTCAAAAAAAGTAATGATCAAAGAATTCTAATGGAAGTATATTTATTAAAAGCTTTGTTGCTATTTGATATTAATGTTGATAACAAAGAAGAAATAAAAGAAACAGATGCAAAAGAAATAGAAGAAAAAGAACCTAATATTAAAGCAGATGTGAATTCTATAACAGATAAGAATACAACTGAAAATAAAGAAATAAAAGAACCAGTTAAAGAAATACCTAAAAATAATTCAAGTGAAACAAGTGATGAACTAAAAAATATTAAAATAAATAATGCATTTTATGGCGCTAATAAAGAATTAAAAATGGAATTTATTGATAAATTTGATGGAATTGGAGACTATTTATCTAATAAAGAATACACTTCTATTATTAATTTACTTCAAAAATCTACTCCTGAAGTGGTATCAGATAAGAATATAATATTTACTTTTAAAAAGGAAATTGATTCAAATTTATTTAATATAAATATAGAAGAAATACAAAAATTATTAAAATTAATATATAAAAAGAAGTATTCTGTTATAGCTATTTCAGAAGAAGAATGGAAAAAACTTAAAAATGAGTATATTCAAAACATAAAAAATAATGTAAAATATGAATATATTGAAGAAAAAATTAAGAAAAAAACCAAAGTAAGTGAACTACAAACAAGTGTTGAATCTATTTTTGGTGAAGAATATGTAAAGGAAGAGTGATATTAATATGAATATGCAAGCTATGATGGCTCAAGCAAAAAAATTACAAGCAGAAATTGAAAAAACAACAAAAGCAATTGATGAGAAGACATTTACATTTGAAAATGAAAATGTTTTAGTAGAATGCTTAGGAAGTAATAAAATTACTAAAATCGAAATAAAAAATAGTGAAATTTTAGAAGATCAAGAGATGCTAGGTGATATATTACTAGTTGCTATAAATGATGTTCTAAATCAAGTAACTGAAGAGAAGGAGAAAAAATTAGGTAGATTAACAGGTGGACTTGGAGGATTATTCTAAAAATGCCACTACCAAAAAGTTTTTCCAATTTAGTGACTAACTTATCAATATTACCTGGAGTAGGAGAAAAAACTGCTGAAAGATATGTATATGCTTTGTATGAAAAAGATATTGAAGAAATAGAAAATCTTTCAAATGCACTTCTAGAATTTAAAAAGAATATAAAAAACTGTAATATATGTGGATGTTTAAGTGACTATGATGAATGTGAAATATGTTCAGATAAAGGAAGAGATAATTCAACTATATGTGTTGTTGAAGATTCAAAAAGTGTATTTTTTATTGAAAAAACTGGTAAATACAGAGGATACTATCATGTATTAAATGGTTTAATTTCACCAATCGAAGGTATTAATCCAGAAGATTTGAATATTTCTAAATTATTAAATGATAGGATAGATAGTTCAGTAAAAGAAATAATAATAGCTTTAAATCCAAGTATTGAAGGTGAAGTAACATCAATGTACTTACAAAAGTTGTTAGAAAAATATGATGTTAAAGTATCAAGACTTTCATACGGTATTCCTATGGGAAGCGATATTGAATATTTAGATCCAATTATGATATCTAAAGCATTAGATGATCGTAAAACTATATCATAAACTCCAAATGGAGTTTTTTTAGTTTTGACATTTATTGATAAAATAATATAATATTATATGTATTTGGAGGAAGGAATTGCAAAAGTTATATTCATATTTTGAAAATTTAAAGAATGAAGATAGATTATCACACTCATTTCTGATAGGAAATGTATTTTTTGATGAAATAAAAGATGAATTAGAAATGATTGTTAATAAATTGTTAATTGATTCAAAAATGAATATAGAAGAAAATCCTGATGTGTATATTTTAAGAGATAATGAAAAAGAAATATCAAAAGATGATATTAAAGAATTATTAAGTAATTTAAATAAAACATCTCAGTTTCATAAGGCAAAGGTGTATATCATTGAAAATTGTGAAAAACTAAATGATTTTGCATGTAATGCTTTATTAAAAACATTAGAAGAACCTCCTCAAAATGTGTATGCATTATTATTATCAAGCAATATAAATGATGTAAAAGATACTATTTATAGTAGATGTCAAAAGATATTCGCATCAACATCAATTAATATGATTGAAGATGATGAAGGAATAAATGAATTATCTGATAAATTAATTGAATCAATTGAGGTTGAAGGTATCAAAACTATATCAAAAAATTATAATTTTTATAGTATAATAGTTGATAGAAAGCAATTTCAAAAAATATTAAAAAATATGCTATATAAATATAAAAATAGTTTAGATATATCACTTAAAAATAAAAAAGATGATTTAATTAGTAAAAATAATGATGTTAATGAGATATCTAAAAAATTAATAGTAATAAGTGATAATATTAACAGATCTTATAACTATTTAAATAAAAATCAAATGATTGATAGATTTATTATAGAAATGTGGAGATGTAAAAATGAAAATAGTTAATGTAGAGTTTAAAAAAGGTGGTAAACCTTACATGTTTTTAGATAATAACATTGAATTAAATAAAGGAGACAATGTTGTTGTAAATACTGAAAGAGGGCTACAATTTGGTAGAGTCATCTCTATAGATGATAATAAAAAAGAAGATAATGATCATGCTTTAGTGTATAAATTAGCTACAGCTGAAGATGTAAAACAAAATGAAAAAAATATAAAAGAAGCTGCTAAAGCAAATGAAAAAGCTCAAGAATTAGCAAACGAATTAGATTTAGATATGAAATTTATTGATGCTAGTTATACTTTTGATAGAAAACAATTAGTATTTCAATTTTTAGCTGACAATAGAATTGATTTTAGAGATTTAGCTAAAAGTTTAGCAGGTATTTATAAAACAAGAATAGAATTAAGACAAGTAGGTGCTAGAGATAAAGCTAAAGAAATATCTGGCATAGGTCCATGTGGAAGAAAATTGTGTTGTTCATCATTCCTAAATGATTTAGATTCTGTAGGAATAGCACAAGTAAAAAATCAAAATTTAGCTTTAAATCCAACAAAAATTAATGGATTATGTGGAAGATTATTATGTTGTTTAAATTACGAAGATAATTTATATACTGAATATAGAAAAAATTTACCTGAAGTAGGAGATAAAGTAAAAGTAGATGGAAAAGATGCTACAGTTATTTCAATAGATATACCAAGACAAAAATATATAGCTATAACAGATGAAGATGAAAATAAAGTTGAAGTAGATGTAAGCAAAGAAGTAGAAAAAGATAATAAAAAGAATAATAGAAAAGATCATAATAGACATGAAAGAAGAAAAAATAATAAATGATTTAGTATATTTTGATAATTTAAAAATAGTACAAAATAAAGAATATTTTAATTTTAGTTTGGATTCAGTATTGCTTCCAAACTTTTGTGTTGTAAATAAAAGTACAAAAAACATATTAGATTTATGCACAGGGAATGCACCAATACCATTAATATTATCTACAATGACAAGTAGTAAGATAATTGGTGTTGAAATTCAAAAAAATATATATGACTTAGCTATTGAAAGTGTAAAAATCAATAATTTAGATAAACAAATAGAGATTATTAATGAGGATGCATGTAAAATTGACAAGATATTTGAAACAGATTCTTTTGATTTAATAACATGTAATCCACCATATTTTAAATTAAATAAAAATAGTATATTAAACGATAACAGTGTCAAATCAATAGCTAGACATGAAATAAAAATAAGTATAGATGATATAATGAAATTGTCAAAAAAATTATTGAAAAATAATGGTTCTTTATGTATAATTCATAGAACTGACAGATTAATGGACATTATAACAAGTATGAAGAATAATAATATTGAACCTAAAAGAATTAGATTTATATATCCTAAGGTTGGAAAAGAATCTAATTTAGTATTAATAGATGGTCATAAAAATGGTAATAGTGGATTAAAAATATTGCCACCTTTATATGTTCATAATGAAGATGGAAGTTATACAGAAGAAGTATTAAAGATGTTTGGAAAGTGATAATATGATACAAAAAAGTTATGTTGAATCAAATTATGGAAGTTTATATTTAATACCAACACCAATTGGTAATTTAGATGATATTACTATAAGAGGTATTAATACTTTAAAAATGGTTGATATTATATATGCAGAAGACACTAGACAAACATTAAATCTATTAAAATATTATGATATTTCTAAAAAAGTTGAATCATGTCATAAATATACTGAAATGAAGCACAAAGATAAAATAATTGAAATATTAAAAAGTGGCAAAAATATAGGATATGTTACAGATAGAGGAACACCATTAATTAGTGATCCAGGAAATATAATTGTAGATGAAGCTATTAAAAACAATATAAATGTAATAGCTTTACCAGGTGCAAGTGCTTTATTACCAGCTATAAATATGTCAGGAATAAGCAATGAAAAATTCTTATTTTATGGTTTTTTAGATAGTAAAAAGTCTTTAGCTAAATCAGAATTAATAGAATTAAAAGAAGTAAAACAAACTATAATCTTTTATGAAGCACCACATAGAATAGAAGAAACTTTAAAACTTCTATTAGATGTATTAGGTGATAGAAAGATAGCTATTGTTAGAGAAATATCAAAAATACATGAGGAAATTATTAGAGATAATATTAGTAATATTTTAAAAGATATTAATAATATAAAGGGTGAAATAGTATTAGTAGTGGAAGGATATAAAGAATCAAATAAAGATAATAATAATTATGAAGAAATAATTAACAAATTAATTGGTAAAGGCTATTCAAAAAGAGATGCTATTAAGGAAACAGCAGAAAGGTACAATATAAGTAAGAATAAATTATATAATATGTTTAAGGAGGATTAGTATGAAATTAATTGTTGGACTTGGAAATCCAGGAAAAAAATATGAAAACACAAGACATAATTGTGGATTTAACACAATTAATTTTTATGCTGCAAAAAACAATCTATCATTTAAAAAGAAATTTAATGCAGAATACTGTGAACATGTTGTTAACAATGAAAAAATGCTAATTGTGAAACCTCTAACATATATGAATTTATCCGGAAATGCAGTGGTAGAATTTGTTAATTTCTATAATATAGATTTGAAAGATATATTAGTTATTTATGATGATAAAAATTTTGAAGTAGGTAAATATAAAATAAAAAGAAAAGGTAGTGATGGAGGACATAATGGTATTAAAAGTGTTCTAAATTCATTACATTCTGAAGAAATAGCTAGAATTAAAGTTGGTATATCTATGCCTAAAGAAGAATTAATGGATCATGTTTTAGGTAAATTTAGTAAAGAAGATAAAGAAAAATTAAATAATTTATATCCTATTTTATCTGACATAATTGATGATTTTTCTATTTTAGATATAGATAAATTAATGGATAAATATAATGGGATAAATAATGAATAGTGAGTTATATAAAAAACTATTTGATTTTGATATTAATAAATATAAAAAAATATCAGTAAGTAAAAATGAAATATATAATCAATTGTTGTTATATATCTTTTTTACGTGTAAAAAGAATTTAGTTTTAGTATATCCTACATTAAATGAAGCAACAGAAGTATATAATGAAATAAAGAATTATATAGATGATGTATACATTTTCCCAGAAGATGATTTTATAACAAAAAGAGCAATAGCAAGTTCTCCTGAATTATTATATATGAGAAGCAAATTATATAATAAAATAAATGATTCTAGTAAAAAAATAGTTATAGCTCACTTAAATAGTTTCATTAGAAAACTACCAAACATGTCTAAATATATTGATAACAAAATAAAACTTAAAGTTGGTCAAAGTATTAATAGAGATGAATTAATAAAAAAATTAGATAATATTGGTTATAAAAGAGAAAGTATGGTTTATGATACAGGTGAATATGCTGTAAGAGGTTTTGTTATAGATGTATATCCAATAGGAGAAGATAAACCTATAAGAATAGAATTTTTTGATGATGAAATAGAAAAAATCAAATATTTTGATCCTCAAAAGCAAATAACAAATGAAGAAATAAAAGATATAGTAATTGGTGTAATAAAAGATGATTATGATGATTTAACTTCTTCAATAATAGATTATACTGATAATCCTCTTGTTATATATACAAATTATAATCAAATAGTTGAACAAGAAAAAATGATTTTACCACAAGTAAAATATTTGGATATAGAAAAAGATATTTATAAACTAAAAGATTTAAAAAGAGACAATGATATTTATTTAGAAACTATTAATAATAGAAATTGTGATTTATCAATAGAGGCAAAAAGTATAGATAAATATGAAAATAATAAAGAAAAGTTTGTTAAAGATATAGAAGATAATAAAGGTATATTATATACAAATAAAGAAAATTTAATAAAATATGTGACAAGTAAGAATAAAAATATAAAAATAGTAAAAGATACACTAAATCATGGCTTTGTGTATAAAAATAACTATTATTTTTCAGAATATGACTTAATTGACACATACAGTAGATCTAATCAATTAAAAGAAACATCACTTGGAACAAAAATAATGTCAATTGACAATTTAGAAATTGGTGATTATGTTGTTCATAGAAAGAGTGGTATTGGAATATATAGAGGTCTTACTACTATAGAGAAGAATGGCCTTAAGAAAGATTACATATTAATTGAATATAAAGGTAATGATAAATTATATGTTTCAGTAGAAGATATATCTAAATTATATAAATATGCAGCTAAAGAAGGAGCAAGACCAACTATTAATAAATTAAATAGTGTGGAATGGACTAAGACTAAATTAAGAATAAAAGAAAGAATTAAAAGTATTACTGGTGAACTATTAAAAATATATAAAGAAAGAAATAAAGCTACAATTGAACCATTTAAAAAAGATGATGAAAATCAAATTATGTTTGAATCAGAATTTGAATATGCTATAACACCTGATCAATTAAAATCTTCTATGGAAATTAAACATGATTTAGAACAACCAAGACCTATGGAAAGATTATTATGTGGTGATGTAGGATATGGTAAAACTGAAGTAATATTTAGAGCAATGTTTAAAACAGTCATTAATGGTAAACAAGTTGCTTATTTATGTCCAACCACATTATTATCACATCAACAATATGATTCAGCTGTTAAAAGATTTGCTAATTTTGGAATAAATATTGATTTAATAAATAGACATTTTACTAACAAACAAATATCTGAAAAAATTAAAAAATTAAAAGAAGGTAAAACAGATATTATTTTTGGTACGCATAGATTATTAAGTAATGATATAGAATATAAAGATTTAGGATTGCTTGTCATTGATGAAGAGCATCGTTTTGGCGTAGAACAAAAAGAAAAAATTAAGAAATTGAAATCAAATGTACATGTTTTATCAGTTTCAGCAACACCAATACCAAGAAGTTTACAAATGTCACTTGTTGGTATTAGAGATTTATCATTAATAGAAAGTGCTCCTAAAAATAGATATCCTGTTCAAACATATGTTATAGAATATAATGAAATGTTAATAAGAGAAACAATTTTAAAAGAAATATCTCGAAAAGGACAAGCTTTCATTTTATATAACAACATAGATAATATGGAAACTTTAGTAAGAAAATATTCTAAACTTATTCCTGAAGCAAGATTTTGTTTTGCTCATGGAAAAATGAAAAAAGATGAGATGCAAGATATTATTTATGATTTTACAAATAAAAAGTATGATGTTCTTGTAAGCACAACAATTATAGAAAATGGTATTGATATACCTAATGCAAATACAATAATTGTTATAGATGCTGATAGATATGGATTAAGTCAGTTATATCAAATAAGAGGAAGAGTTGGTAGATCAGATAGAATAGCTTATGCATATTTAATGTATAAAAAAGAAAAAGTATTAAACAGTATTGCTTTAAAGAGACTGGAAGCTATAAAAGAATTTACTGAACTAGGTAGTGGTTATAAAATATCCATGAGAGATCTTGCTATTAGAGGAGCAGGAGATATTTTAGGTAGAGAACAAGCAGGATTTATTGATTCAATTGGTGTAAATATGTATTTAGACTTAATTAATGAAGAAGTAAATGGAATAGAAGTTGAAGAAGATGAAAATACAAATCAAGTTAATATAGATGTAGAGACACATATAGGAAAAGAGTATTCTGATGATAGTGATATATTAATTGAATTACATAAAAAGATTAATACTATTAACACAAAAGAAGATTTAAATAATGTGTTATTTGAAATAAGAGATAGATTTGGTATAACAAATCAACAATTAGAAATATATGCACATGAAAAATATTTAGAAAAATTAATTGCAAAAACTGGAGTTATATTGTTAACAAATGATAATTTAAAATCAATTCTTAAAATAAAAAAAGAAGTGTATTCAAATTTAAAAATAGAAGATTTGTTCTATGAATCTACTAAAATAAGTTCTAAATTTAGTTTTTCATATAAAAATGATTACATATTAATTACTTTGTTAAAGGCCACATTAGAAAAAAATTATATATTTTATTTAGAAAGTTTACTTGAAAAAATAGTAGAGCTAACTTATAGAGGTGAAAAATGATAGATTCACATGCTCATATAACGAGTGAAAATTATGATATTATTGATGAAATTGTTAATTATTTAAAGGAAAAAGGTATAGTTGCTGTTTTAAATGCAGCTGATAGAATGGAAACTGTTAAAGAAGTAATTAATTTATCAAAAAAATATGATAATTATTTGTTACCATGTGTTGGTATTCATCCAGAAAGCGTTGAAGAAATAGAAAAATTAGATGAATTAGAAGAAATAATTAAAACTAATAAAGTGTATGCTATTGGTGAAATTGGATTAGATTACTATTACACTAAAGATAATAAGGATAAACAAATTGAATTATTTGAAAAACAATTGGATTTAGCAGAAAAATATAAATTACCAATAGTAGTTCATACAAGAGATTCTATTCAGGATGTATATGACATTTTAAAGAAAAGAAATCTTAAAGGAGTAATACACTGTTTTAATGGTAGTTATGAAATGGCAAAATTATTTATTAAACTTGGATATAAGTTAGGTATAGGTGGAGTAGTTACTTTTAAGAATTCAAAATTGTATGAATTAATAGAAAAAATTGATATAGAAAACATATTAATTGAAACAGATAGTCCATACCTATCACCAGAGCCATTCAGAGGTAAAAAGAATGATCCATCAAATGTATTTTATGTGGCTAAAAAGATAGCAGAGATTAAAAATATTGATGTGGAAAAAATAATTGAAAAAACCAAGGAAAATACTATACAAACTTTTGACATTAATATGCAATTATAATATAATATATTATTAAGGAGATAATAGATGAAACAATACATTCGTTCTAAAATTATATGTAGTTTAGAAGCAATAGTTATTATTTTAACTGTTTGTTTTGTTTTGCAAAAAGAATGTATTAATAAAAGTACTACAGCTACTGTAGAAAATGAAAGTATAGCAAAAGTATTAGATAGAGAAGTTATTCAAGAAACACAAAATAATATTTATAAACAAGGTACTTATAATCCATTATTTACATTTAAAGGAGAGTTAACAGGATATGTTGGTGATTGTCCATTATGTACTGGTTATCTAGCATGTCCTCCTAGAACAAATGTATTAAAAAAAGGTATTTATTATAATGATAAAACATATGGAAAAGTAAGAATAGTTGCTAGTAGTAGAAATTATCCATGTGGAACAATATTAAGATTCAACGTTCCTAAATTATCAAATGAACCAATGGTAGCAATAGTATTAGATAGAGGTGTTAGTGGAAATGTAATAGATTTACTTACAGATGATAAAAACTATGCTATTAGAAGAGTTGGAAGAGTAAGAAATTTAGAATTTGAAGTATTAAGAAAAGGATGGAAAAAATGAAAAATTTTGATTATAAGAAGTCTCTAGGTCAAAATTTTTTAATTGATAAAAATATTATTAATAAGATATCAGATTCTATAAATCCTAATAATGATGATTTAATTGTTGAAATTGGACCTGGAAGTGGAGCATTAACAAGAGAACTTGTTAAAAAAAGTTGCGATGTAATTTGTTTTGAAATAGATACAAGACTTAAAGAAAAATTAGAAGAAATAAATAGTGACAATTTAAAAATAATATTTAATGACTTTTTAAAAGTTAATTTAGATGAATATATAGATTATAAAAAATATAAAAATATATATTTTGTAGGAAATTTACCATATTATATAACAACAGCTATTATTAATAAAATAGTTGATGAATCTAAACCATATCAAATTATAATAATGATTCAAAAAGAAGTTGCTGAAAGATTTAATGCAAAAGTAGAAACTAAACAATATGGATCTTTATCAGTATTTTTACAATATAATTTTGATATAGAAAAAGTATGTAGTGTAAGTAAGAATTGTTTTGAACCAATTCCTAAAGTAGATAGTATAGTATTAAAACTCAAAAGTAATAAAAAAGAATGTGTAAAAGATGAGGATAAATTCTATAAATTAGTTAAAGATTCCTTTAAGCAAAAGAGAAAGAATTTAAGAAATAATCTTAAAAACTATGACTTAGAAAAGATAGAAAGTATACTTAAAAAGTACAATAAGAGTTTAATGTCAAGAGCAGAAGAAATAAAAATAGAAGAATTTGCCGAAATATCTAATAATATATAGTAGTAGTGTCAATAGAAAAATATTGCTAATTGACATTATTTGTAATATAATTAAATTAGCAATTAAGGAGGTATCTTATGGAAATTACATCAGTTAGAGTGCATAAGGTTTCTGTTAGAGAAGGATCTAAATTAAGAGCTTATGCAGAAGTAACAATCGATGATGCTGTTGCTATTCATGGTATAAAGGTTCTACAAGGCGACAACGGATTATATCTTGGAATGCCAAGTGATAAAACAAAACATGATATTGCTCATCCAATCAAACAAGAAGTAAGAACAATGTTTGAAAAAGCAATTTTCGACAAGTATGAAGAAACAGAAGACGTTGCTGAGAAAGAAGAGGAATAGTTGAAAGACTTTTAAAAGTCTTTTTTCTTTACAAAAAATATGTAAAAACACGTGTAAATGAATTGAGGCTCAATTGAATTATAAACCCAGGAAATATATAATAAATTTAAGAATGGGGTAAATATGAAAAGAATGAGCCAAAAGACAAAATTTAGAGTGACTTTTTTGATGCTATGTTTTATAATATCTAGTGTTCTTTTTGTGTCTTCAATTTTTTCTTATATATCTCAAATAGCGGAAACTAAAAAAGAGATAGCTTTATTAGAAAAGTCATATAAAGAATCTTTATCTAAAGAAGAAAAATTGAAAGATGAAATAAACAAATTACAAGATCCAGAATATATGGCTAAGTATGCTAGAGAAAAGTATTTATATTCTAAGGATGATGAAATTGTTATTAAAATAGAAGAATAGAAAGGCTTTTTATGGAAGAAGTATATAATTTCATTAGAAATAAAATATCTTTAAAGCCAGGTGATGTTATTGTAGTTGGAACATCTGGTGGGCCTGATTCTATGGCACTTTTGTATATAATAAATGAATTTAAAAATTTAATGGATTTAAAATTAGTTTGTGCTCATGTTAATCATAATAAAAGAGCAGAAAGTGATCAAGAACAGGCTGATTTAGAAGAATTTTGTAAAAAGAACAAAATTATTTTTGAGTGTAGAAAAGTAGAAAAATGGGGAGACGATAACTTCGAAAATGAAGCAAGAACAGTAAGATATAATTTCTTTGAAGAATTAGTAGAAAACCATGGTGCTAAGTATTTGATGACAGCTCACCATGCTGATGATTTAATGGAAACTATTTTAATGAGAATTGTTAGAGGCTCTACATTAAAAGGATATAGTGGTTTTTCGCGTATTGTTGATAAAGGGGATTATATTTTAGTTAGACCTTTAATAACAGTTACAAAAGCGGAAATAGAAGAATTTTGTAAAGATAACAATATTAAATATAGTATAGATAAATCAAATTTTGATTTGAATTATACAAGAAATAGATATAGACATGAAATACTTCCATTCTTAAAGAGTGAGAATCCTAATGTTCATAAAAAGTTCTTAAAATTTAGTGAAATATTACTTGAAAATAGTAATTATATTAATAAAGAAGTAGATAAGGTATTTAATAAAGTATTTCAAAATGGAACATTAGATATTGAAAAGTTTGTTCAATTAGATAAATTAATTCAAACTAATATTATTTATACAATATTAGAAAAGATATATGGAGACGATTTATTAATAATTGGAGATGCTCATGTTGAACTAATATTTAATTTAATTAATTCTAGTAGGTCAAATAGTGTTGTTCATTTACCTAATAATGTAATAGCAACAAAAGCTTATGATGAATTATATTTTAATTATGACGAAGGTTCAATTGATGATTATGAGATTGAAATTAATGATTTAGTTAATTTACCTAATGGAAAAATAATTGAATTAATTGAAGATGATATAAATGATAATTCTAACAATATAATTAGGTTAAATAGTAAAGAGATTAATTTGCCTTTATATGTAAGAAATAGAAAAAATGGGGATAGAATTGAAGTAAAAGGACTAAATGGTAGTAAAAAAGTTAGCGATATATTTATAGATAAAAAAATTAAGAGTAATGATAGGGATTCTTGGCCTATTGTATTAGACTCAAGCGACACAATTGTATGGGTGCCAGGACTAAAAAAATCTAAACTTGACAAGAAAAATACCGAAGAGTATGATATAATATTAAAGTATTATTAGAAAGAGAAAGGACACAAGAAATGAATATAAAAAAGACTAAAAGAAGCATGAATTTCATGCCATATGTTTTATTAATGGTTGTTATTATTGGATCATATTTATTTTTAAATACAGTAGGAACAAAAATTAATAATTTAAGTTATACAGAATTAACAGAAAATTTAAATAATGATAAGGTTACAGAATTAGCCGTTACTCCTAAGAGTGGTTCTGGTGTATATATTATTACTGGTAAACTTGAAGGATATGGTAAAAATGAAAGTTTTAGTGTAACTATACCATATACAGATACTGTTATATCTACTTTATATGAAACTGCTGAAGCTAAAGGATTAAAAGTCAATACTAATACAAATCCTGAAAATAGTGCATGGATTACAATATTAGTAAACTTTGTACCAATTCTATTATTTGGAGTACTTGCATATCTAATGCTAGCTAAATTAGGAAATGGTAATAAAGGTACTTTTGATTTTGGAAAGAGTAAAGCAAAATTAGCTGAAGAAAATGGTAGAAAAACATTTAAAGATGTAGCAGGTTTAAAAGAAGAAAAAGAAGAAGTTCAAGAATTAATAGATTTCTTAAAAAATCCTAAGAAATTTACTAAAATGGGAGCTAGAATTCCAAAAGGAGTTTTATTAGTTGGTCCTCCAGGAACAGGTAAAACTTTACTTGCTAGAGCAGTAGCAGGAGAAGCAAAAGTTCCATTCTTCTATATTAGTGGTTCTGACTTTGTAGAATTATTTGTTGGAGTTGGAGCATCTCGTGTTAGAGATATGTTTAAACAAGCTAAACAAACAGCTCCATGCTTAATATTTATAGATGAAATAGATGCAGTAGGACGTGAAAGAGGAACTGGACTTGGTGGTGGACATGATGAAAGAGAACAAACACTAAATCAATTACTATCTGAAATGGATGGATTTGGTGAAAATGAAGGAATTATCATATTAGCAGCTACTAATAGACCAGATGTACTTGATCCTGCATTATTAAGACCAGGAAGATTTGATAGACAAGTTACAGTTAATAGACCAGATGTTAAAGAAAGAGAAGAAATATTAGAAGTTCATGCTAAAAATAAAATATTAGCTAACTCAGTAAATCTTAAACATATAGCTGAAAGAACACCAGGATATTCTGGGGCAGATTTAGAAAACTTATTAAATGAGGCTGCTTTATTAGCAGTTAGAAGAAATAAAGAATCTATTACAATGGATGAAATAGATGAAGCAAGTGATAGAGTATTAATGGGACCTGCTAAAACAAGTAGAAAAGTAACAGATTATGAAAAGAGAATAGTTGCTTATCACGAAGCAGGACACGCTGTATCAGGAATAGTATTACCAAATGGTGAAGAAGTTCATAAAATAACTATTATTCCTCGTGGTATGGCTGGTGGTTATACTCAAATGCTTCCAAAAGAAGAAAGAACACTTGTATATACTAAAAAAGAATTAGAAGAACAAATTATTACACTTTTATCAGGTAGAGCTAGTGAAGAAACATATATGAATGAAATATCTACTGGCGCAAGTGATGATTTAAAACGTGCTACTAAAATAGCTAGAAGTATGGTTACTGAATATGGTATGAGTTCTTTAGGGCCTATGCAATTTGAACACAGAAGTGAAAGTGTATTCTTAGGAAGAGATTACAATAAAACTAAAGATTTCTCAGATCAAGTAGCATTACAAATAGATCAAGAAGTTAAGAAAATAATTGAAAGTTGTTATTCAGAAGCTAAAAAGATAGTTGCTAAAGAAAAGAAACTTATTGATATTTTAGCTAAAACATTAATTGAAAAAGAAACTTTAACTAAAGAAGAAATTGAAACATTAGTTGAAGAGAATAGCAATTATAAAATTAATAAAGAGGAAAAAGAAGATAAAAAATCTGAAGAAAAGGATAATAAAAAAAGTAAAAAACAAGATGAAGAATAATAAAAGAGATTACTTTTTTTAAGTAATCTCCTTTTAAATAAGGAGAAAAAATGAAAGATAAAACGTTATTAATTTTAGCAGCTGGTATGGGTAGTAGATTTGGTGGTTTAAAGCAATTAGAACCAGTTGGACCAAATGGAGAATTCATAATAGATTATTCTATTTACGATGCTATTAGATGTGGTTTTAATAAAATAGTATTTATTATTAAAGAAGAACATTTTGATTTATTTAAAGATACTATTGGTTCTAGAATAGAAAAATATGCTAGTGAAAAGAATGTAAAAGTAGAATATGTATTTCAAAATTTAGATAATTTACCTAAAGGATATAGTATTCCAGAAGAAAGAGTTAAACCTCTAGGAACAGCTCATGCTATATTATGTGCTAAAGATGTTATTAAAGAACCTTTTATGATTATAAATGCAGATGATTTTTATGGATATAATGCTTTTTTAACAGGAAAAGATTTTATTGATAATAATGATTCAAATACTATTGGTTTAGTAGGATATAATGTTATTAATACTCTTACTGAAAATGGAACTGTTAAAAGAGGAGTATGTCATATTAAAAATGGTTATTTAGATGAATTAGATGAAAGTGAAATATGGGTTAGTGATGATAAAATTAAAGTTAAGTCTTTAGTAACAGGTAAATTATATGAAATAGAAAAAGAAAAGAAAGTTTCTATGAATATGATATGTTTTTATCCTGAATTTTTTGATTATATAGAAAAACAATTCTTAAAATTTTTAAATCATGCAGATTTATTAAAACAAGAATTCTTAATTCCAGTAGTAGTAAGTGATGGAATTAAAGAAAAAATATGTAAAGTTAAAGTATTAGATACTACTGCTAAATGGGTAGGAGTAACATATAAAGAAGATAAAGAAATGGTTGAATTTTATATAAATGGATTAATAGAAGATAAAGAATATCCAAATAATCTTTGGAATTAATTGACTATAAATAAAAAACAACTATAATAGTTTAGGCTGAAAGGAAAAATACTGTATACTACGGGTGAGAAATAAAACAATTAGAATATCAAGAAAAATGTATGGAAATATATACAAATTTAGAAAAACAAAGAAATAAATTAATATTAAAAAGATAGAAAAGAGGGATAATATGATTTTATTTATTGATACACATGCTGAATTAATAACAGTTGCACTAAAAAATAAAGATAAATTATATGTTAAAACTAAAGAAAGTGAATATAGTCATTCTGTTTTTACTATGCCTATGATTGAAGAATTATTTAAAGAAAATAATTTAGATGTTAAAGATTTAAAGAAAATAATAGCAGTAAATGGACCTGGTAGTTTTACAGGTATTAGAATAGGTTTATCAATAGCAAAAACTATGGCTTATGCTTTAAAAATTGATATTAATACAATATCTAGTTTAACAGCATATTTAGTTAGTAATGATACTAAAGAAAAAAGAAAGGCTGTTATAGAGGATAATAAAGGATACTATATAAGTGTATTTGATGAAAATAATAATCCAATAGTTCCTGAATATTATTCAGAAGAAGATAATGAAGATTATCCACAAGTTGAAGAAAAATTAGACGTTGAAAAAATAATTGATTATTGTTCAAATATGAAGAGTGAAAATCCTCATTTTGTTAAAGCAAATTATATTAAGAAAATTGAGGTGGAAAAATGATAAAAAAAGAGATAATAAGTGATACAGATAGTGTATATAACTATATGGATGGAGAAATAGTATTAGGCTATTTAGAAATAAGATTAGTTGATGGTGTTATAGATATAATGAATCTATTTGTAAGTGAAGATTCTAGAAGAAAAGGTATAGCAACAGCATTAATGAATGAAATGATAGAAAAAGAAGACTATAATAGAATAATGCTTGAAGTGAATGAAAATAATAATGAAGCATTAAGATTATATTCTAAACTAGGTTTTAAAGAAATCAGTTTAAGAGATAGATATTATGGTGAAGATACAGCTATTATTATGGAGAAGGTGAAATAATGAAAGATGTATATATTTTGGCAGTAGAATCTTCTTGTGATGAAACAAGTGTAAGTATTATTAAAAATGGTTTTGAAGATGTTTCTACTATTATTAATTCACAAATAGATGTACACACTAAATATGGTGGAGTAGTACCAGAAGTAGCAAGTAGGCTTCATTTAGAAAATATAACTATGGTTATAGATCAATGTTTAGAAAAAGCTAATATGAAATTAGAAGATATGGATGCTTTTGCATGTACTTATGCTCCCGGATTATTAGGAAGTTTATTAGTAGGTGTTGAAGCAACTAAAGCACTTGCATTCATATATAATAAGCCTTTTATAGCAACAAATCATATGATGGGACATATATATGCTAATATGATAGGAAATCATTTAAAATACCCATTATTATCGCTTATAGTAAGTGGTGGTCATACTGATTTAATTCTTATGAAAGATGAAAATTCATTTGAGTATTTAGGTCAAACATTAGATGATGCTATTGGAGAAGCATATGATAAAGTGGCTAGAATACTAGATTTACCTTACCCAGGTGGTCCTAACGTAGAAAAATATGCTTTAGAAGGAGAACCTACATATAAAATGCCACAAATACTTAATGATGATTCATTTAATTTTAGTTTTAGTGGTATAAAGAGTCATTGTAATAATATAGTTCATAATGCTCATCAAAGAAATGAAGAAATAAATAAAAATGATTTAGCCAGATCATTTCAAGATTGTGTAACTAATCATTTAGTTGATAAAACTAAAAAAGCACTACTTAAATATAGTTTAAAGACTTTCTTAATAAGTGGTGGAGTAGCTGCCAATTCTCATATTAGAGAAGCTTTAAAAGAGATGTGTGAAAGTATTGGTGTAGAAATGCATATGCCTGAAAAAAGATATTGTACAGACAATGCAGCTATGATAGGTGCAGCAGCTTATGTATTATATAAAAATAAGAAATTTGCTCCATTATCAACAAATGCACAAAGTAGCGTAAGATTACAATAAAAAAACACTAGAATTTCTAGTGTTTTTTTACTAATGTAATCTTACTGCTGTTCCATAAGCAAATATTTCAACTACTTGTTTATTACTAATCATTCCTTGATGAACAGCAACACGATACTCAAATTGACAATTAATAACTGCATGTCCACCTAGATCATAACACTTTTTTCTTAATGCATCTTTAACTTTATCAAAAGCTTTATTTGGATCTGCAGATGTAAAAAAAGTTTCTTGACATGAATCCAATGCAAAAATAGCATCAATTATTTCATAATCCTCATTAATGTCACCAGTTGTAATTAAAATTTTATCCATATTTATCACCATAATTATTATATCATTTTTAAATACAAAATGATATAATATTATTAGCTTGTAAAGAGGTGTGAGGATGAAATTAATAAGTGCTAGATGCCCAGACTGTGGTGCTAATATTAAAGTTCAAGGAGAAGAAGAGAAAGTTCAATGTGAATTTTGCAAACATACAATAATTGTAAAAGACGCAATTGCAACTTATAAATTAAAGGTCGATGTTAAAGGTAGCGTTAGCGTTGATGGTGTTGAAACAAATCAAGATTTAATAGATTCAGCCAATGAATTAATGGGAATGAATGAATATTTAAAAGCAAAAAAGAAATTTATGGAATTTAGTGAAAAATGTCCAGATAATTATCAAGGGTGGTTAGGCTTATTAATTTGTAGAACAAGAAATTTTACAATAAGAGATAATAATATAATGTTTGAAAATGATGTTAATAATTATTATAACCACTTTTTAAGAGTAGCACCAGAAAATGTAAAAAAACAATATAATAAAACAATTGAACACTATTTGTATCCAGATAAAATAATTACTGATGAAAAAGAAATAGATGAACCAAAAACCAACTATGAAGAGAAGACTGAAAAAGAAGAAAAAGATACAAAAAAATCTATAAATAAAGACAATAAAATAAAGGGAAACATAAAAGTTGGAAATGGAATAAAGGATTTATTATGCTACGTTATGGCGTTTTTTAGTTTCATATTTTTTGCTGCAACAGCATCAGATGGTATGATTTTTAGTTCATTGTTATGGATTTCAACATTGCTTATATATATTCCTCCTGTTTTTAATAAAATTAATATTAAAATAAACCTATCTCATGGAAAAATAGTATTGTTGAGAATACTATTACCATTTATAGCTTTTATTTCTATAGGGTTTTATTAATAAAAAGACACTAGAATTTCTAGTGTTTTTTAATATCCTTTTGTACCATTTAATGATTCATCATTATCTACAAATGATTGAACATCTATTTCTCTATATTTTGTTTTAGTATCTCTTTGAATTATTTTAGATATTCCTGCATTTATAATGAATCTTTTACACATAGAACAAGGCATACCATTTTCTACGTATTTACCAGTTTTTGCATCAACTCCAGTTATATAAAGAGTAGCACCAATCATATCTTTTCTAGAAGCAGATATAATAGCATTTTGTTCAGCATGCACGCTTCTACATAATTCATATCTTTCACCTCTAGGAATGTTTAATTCTTCTCTTATACAAGTTCCTATATCAGTACAATTCTTTCTCCCTCTTGGAGCACCATTATACCCTGTAGAAACTATTTCATCATCTTTTACAATAACTGCTCCCCATTTACGTCTTAAACATGTTGATCTTTCTAAAGCTGATTCAGCTAAATCTAAATAATAATTGTTTTTATCTATTCTTTTCATTTTATTACCTCTATGTGAAATTTTAACATACTAAACTATTTTTTTCTAGTTAGTTTCATTTCTCTATTATATTCAGCAGCCATTAATGCTAATTCTTCTGCTCTTTGATTATAATAACTAATTAACATTTTATGTCTATCTTCATCAAAATCCATAGGAATATCTTCTAAAAAGAAATTATGAAATAACTGTTGATTATAAAAATCAGGATATCTTCTCATTGGAGCAGTTGCTTGAGTATAAATATCTGTATTTAAACCAGTATGTTTTCTAGGATATTCAGAATATTGACTTTCTAAATATATTTCTTTTATTAAATTACTAGTACTTTCACTAACACTTATATTAGATTGATCAATTAAATAACTAATATATTCTGGATCTTGAACTCTATATACAAATGGAATTTTATTCTCTTTAGCTAAAGAAGCCATAATAGTGTTATATAGAATCATGCATTCTCTAACAATAGTATCTCCTTTAGTATTTCTATATAATTCATTTTTAGAAAGATTTTTAATGTTCCAGTATTTTAATCTATCTACGTTTTTACTTTCTAAAGCTCTAGCTATTTTATATATTTCATATAACATTTTACCATCTTCATGAATACCTTTATGATTAATTAAATCATCACTTTGAGCATATGTAAGATTTTCAGCTATTTTTAGGTCACTAGGCATAAAATAATAGTCTTTTACTTCTCCTTCTTCATCTATTATTACATATAAAGATAAAACAGATCTATAAGTACCTTCATTTAAAGATAAACTATCTTCTATACCTCTATGATATAATCTTGTTCTTTTGCCACCTGACAAGAATTTACATTCAAAATTATTAAGTGCATAAGTATCTATTGGTGTTCCTGGTTTAATTTTAGAAGCTAAATCAGCTATATGAATACCCAAAACATATAAATTACCATCTTTTCTTATACTAATAGCATCATCTCTAATATAAGTATCACTACTATCAATAGTTAATAATATATCATCATCATTAAAACTATTATTAGGAACATATATTTTTGAATATGGTAAATTATCATAAACTTCATATTTATCTAGTATTTGTTCTGGTGTTAAAGATCTTCTAACACCTAAAACTAACATATACATTTCATTAGCAAAAGCATTATCATCATCAAAATTACTATTAATTATACTTATATATTTCTTTTTATCTATTTTTGAAGTATAAAATATCTTTAATAGGGTAATGTAATAATATTTTTCTCTATCATCATTTTTTAATGCTTCAATAGCATAATTAAATACATAATCAAATAATTCATTATCATTACTTAAAATAGACCCTTTATTAGTATTTAATATCTTTTTAATTACATTTACATCTTCTTTTCTATCTATAAGCATTTTAATTAATGAAACTAAGTCTTGTACTTCTATGTGCTTTGCTAAAGAAATTTCATCTAATTTATTAGCATTCATTAATAAATCATAATTATCATACTTATTTGCTAGTGAAAGTAGTGCCTCTCTAGACTTTTTTATTCTTGTACGATTAATTTCTATCTCTTTTTTATTAAAATTACAGTTTTCACACAAAATAGTTATCAAATTAATAACTTTTGATATATAATCACAAAAATCCTTATCAGGAGTTATATTTGGTATAAAAGAATTTAAAAGTTTAAAGGCTCTTCTAATTAACTGTTTTTCACTAATATCATTAGAAAATAAAAAATTATCAATACTTTCTTGATTAAAGTTACCTTCAAGTACAAAATTTTTCAAATTTTCAGTAGTATTCATAATTTATGCCCCAATGAAATTATAATAGCAAATAATATTTATAAAAACAAGTAATTATGCTATAATTTGATTAAGGAGATAGTATGTATAAATATAAGAAAATAACAATTAATTCTATTACATGTATATTTATATTATTAAGTATAATAGAGATTATTATGTACATGTTTAGTAAAAATAACTTATTTGGTCTATTTTATATCATTTTAAACCTATTTGTTATATTTTTACTTGTACCATTAACTCATAACTATAATAAATACTTTTCTTCTGCTAGACTAAGTAAACTAATCATTGTATTCATTTTGATCATATTTGATAGTTTTATACTAAATTTGATAGTATTGAATTCAATGTCTTATGTTGATGCATCTAATTTATATATTAAAAAAGTGTTTGTAATTAAAAACATATTAAAACCTATCATTGATTTTGTAATATTGCTATTTATACTACTGGAATTTAAGTTAGATAAATTGCTTATTAAAAACAACAAATCGCATAAATAAAGGAAAAACTTGACTTTTCCTTTATTTTTTGGTATAATATGGGCGAATTTTAAGAAGGGGTATTGAAATATTAATAATAATTTGTTAGTATATTTCGTGCACTTTGGTCAAATATAGATATTATTTGACAAATTCTAAGTTTAGTGCTATAATATAGGGCACATTTACGAAGGGGGTAAAATGTATGAATTTAGAATTAAGAAATAAGATGCTTGGAATTAAACAAGAACTTAAAGATCGTGATGCTGAATTACGTAAAGAATTCGAAGCAAACAAAACTATCTACTCAGCTCAAAGATTATCTGATTTAAGAGATGAAATAGTTGAAGTAGATAATTTATTCTATGCTGTTAGAAAGGACTTAGCAGATTATAAAAGATTATCTGATCAATATGAAGATGGTAAAATCGAAGAAGCAGATTTTACAATCTACGAAGATAAATTAGCTGAAAGATATAATGTTAATCTTTATAAAGAAGTTGAAAAAGAACAAGAATCTGAACCAGTTGAAGTAGTTGCTACAAAGAAACCTAAAAAACAAGGTTCAAAATTTATAGCAGGTATGTTAGCTGGAGCTATGTTACTTACAGGTGGTTACCTATTAAGAGGTTGTGAAAAGAAACATGACTGTGGTGACACAAGAAGTATGGCTGTTATTGAAGAAACTGTAAATACACCAGTTCCAACAAAAGCACCTGAAGTAGTTGTTACACCAACACCAAGTGCTACACCAGCTGCTACTCCAGCACCAACTCCAGAAGTTGAAGCTGCTATTGAAGAAGTAGTTGCAGAGTTACCATTTGAAGAATATGGAAACTATACTGATGTTAATGATGAAGCTCAATTAAGAAGAAGAGCTGAATGGTATTACAATACTTATATTGCTGATCCAGCTAAACCAAGTCATGCTGGTGCAAATTTCTTCTCAGTTGATCAAATCATGGATGATATGAGAATGATTAGCGGAGAATTTATGCAAGATGGTTCAGGAAACATTACATATAATGATACAGATATGATAGCAGTTGCTAATGATTTACATACAATAGCTAACTATGATTCATTTAAACAATATGGTACACAAATATACTTTACTCCAATGGCTCCATTATTTGAAGATGGATCACTTGCTCAAAAAGCTGCTGTTCAATTAGATCAAGCAATGGAAAAAGTTGTTGCAGCAATTAGAGCTGAAGATGATGAAGCATTCTTAGCAGCAGCTAGAGAATGGGGAATCATAGTAATTAACCAATTCAATTATGTAGATTTCACAGGAGAATATGTAAATATTAATCAAGTAGATGCTCCAACATCATTTGCTTTATATCATGCAATGAGTGCTAAATATGCATCAACTATATTAGAATATTCTGAAGGACATCATTTAAATGTATGTATTCCATACTGTTATGATGGTGAATCAGGAGAGTTAACTGAAAAAGCATTATCAGAAATTATGTATCAAATAAATGAAATTCCAATGGACGCTGTAGCTGAAAGAAGCGGACATAAAGAAGAATACGAAGAAAATAATTTATCTTTACCAGAAAGATTATATGTATTAGCTAAAAATTACTTTATTAGTAAATATGATTTAGAACATGGTTGTTCAAAAGTTTTAAAATAATTATAGAAGGGGGTTTTAAATATGTATAGCAATAGTAATAAAAAAGGATTTAGTATTTTAGATCTTATTGTTAAAATTATTTTTGCTGGTTTACTTATTTTCATTCTAGTTTGGTTATTCAATAAGAAAGTACCAAATATGAAACCATTCTATAGCAATGTTTTCAGAGAAAATATTAAATACATGCAAGAAGCAGGTGAAGGTTACTTCACTGATGATAAAATGCCTACAGAAGTAGGAGAAAGCAAAAAAATTGCTTTAAGACAAATGATTGATCAAAAATTAATCTTACCATTTGTTGATGAAGATGGAAAAGAATGTAATTTAGATGAATCTTATGTTGGAATTACTAAATTAGATGAAGGATATGAGTTAAAAACTAACTTAGTTTGTCCAAAAGAATCTAATTATACAGTTAAATTATTAGGTTGTCATACTTATTGTTTAAACGGTTCATGTAAACCTGTACCAGAACCAGAGCCAGAACCAGAAAAAGAAGAAAAAACTTGTACAGTACCTAAAATTAAACAATTCCAATACAAAAAATTAGTAGAAAAAACAAGTTCAACTTATAGTTGTGCTAGTGGATATACTTTAAAAGGTAAATATTGTTATAAAGATATCTTAGTTGATTCTCAACCAGCTGAAAAGAAAACATCATCTTGGAGAATTGACACTGTACCAGCAATTGGTGATACTACTACAGTAAATGTAGATTATACTAAGACTAAATTAGAAACAAAGAAAACAACAAATACAGTTAGTGTAGATTATAATGTAACACAATTGACTACTCAAAAAACAACTACACCAGATTCAACACAACAAGTAGCTTATCCTTGTAAGAAAACTGAAAGAAGATGTACAACTACATATCAACCATATAGTTATTCATGTAATTGTTCATCAAGTGTAGGTCCTACAGGTAAAACAGTTACAACTTGTAGTACATGTTATGGATCAACACCAGTTGAATCTTGTAGTAATGTTCCAGTAGATAGTACATGTTATAGAACTGAAACAGTTCCTGGAAAAACTACATATAGTTGTCCTAGTGGTACTGAATATCAAACAGGATCTGGATCAAGTTTAAAATGTTATAAGACTAGTTGTCCAAGTGGTACAACATCATCTGGATCAGGAAAATCAAGAAAATGTTATAAATCAGAAGTTACATATTCTTGTCCTGCAGAAGCTACAATTAAAGAAGGAAGCGGAGCTAACTTAAAATGTTATAAAACAAGTTGTCCAAGTGGAACAACTGCTACAGGAAGCGGAGCTAACTTAAAGTGTGCTAAAACTACAACTGTTTATAGATGTGCAGATAGTACTTATAAATTAGAAGGAACTAAATGTACTAAGAGAATTGAAGAAACAAGTATTTCTTATGAATGTCCATCAGGATATAAACTAGAAAATAAAGTATGTAATAAATATAAAACTGATGAAAAGAAAGCTACTGAAACAAAAACAACTTCTAGTAAATATGAATATAAATGGAGCGCTGCTTCATCTATGAAGGGATGGACTAAGACTGGTAAAACTAGAACTATAAACGGAAAGAAAGTTTGTAAATAATTAAAAAGAGATTGAAAAATCTCTTTTTTCTTGCAATTTAAAGTCAAAATTTAATATAATAAATATTGAGGTGTTATAATGGCAAATAAAAAAAGTACAAAGAAAACTACTACAAAAAAAACAACTGCAAAGAAAGTAAAAGTTGCAGAAAAGAAAAATGTAAAGGAAATTGAAGAGGTAGAAGAAATCGAAGAAGTAGAAGAAAAGAAGGAATCTAAAAAACCTACTTCTAAAAAATCAAGCATAAAGACTATAGTTATAGTACTAGTATGTATATGCGCATTTTTAGGCTTATCATTCTTATTACCAGGAGATGAACCAGAGAAAAAAGAACTACCAAGTGTATCTGAATGGAGTGAAACAGTTAAGAAAGGAACAGTATTAACAGTATTAGCATCTAAAACATGCCCACATTGTCAAGAATATAAACCAGTTATCGAAAGATTATCTTCTGAATATGGATTTACTTTATATTTCTTTGAATTAGAGGACTTAAGTGAAGATGAACAAAATGTATTAATGTCTACATTTAAATTAACAAACTTTGATGGTGGAGTTCCTTATTCATTTATTGTTAAAGATAACAAATTTGTAGATGATGCAGTTGGATATTCTGAAGAAGATAATGTAGTATCTTTCTTAGCAAAAAATGGAGTAATAAAAGATATTGATTACAATAAAGATAAATAAAAACTAGGAAACTAGTTTTTTTTATTTGTATATAGTATAATTAATATATGAATAAGAAATTAGTGTATTCAATTATAATATGTATTATTTTAATTCTTTGTAAATACTTTTTTTCTAATTATGAAATAAGTTATAAAGTAAATAATTATGATATAAGTGTTAAGTATTCAAAGAAAAGATTTTATTATGAAATAAAAAAAGGAAATATTATATATAATTATGATTTTTATAAACCCAGAAGTTTTAAAAAAGAAAGAATCAAAAAGATAGAAGAAATAACATCTGATACTTTTGAATGTATATTTTTTAAATTAAAAGATGTTGATACATATCCTTTATGTTATGAAAATGGTACATTTACAGATTATAATGCAATAGAAACAGATTTACTTGATAATTATAAAGAACAAAAGATAATAATTGATAAAACAGAAAAAGATTTTTCATATAGTAATAATTTATCTAAAGATGAATATATAGCTTTATGGAATTATAAAGGCTATATTGTAATGAATGGTAAAGAATATGAAAATATAAATATATTTGATAAAGATAGATATGATAATTCTTTAGCATACTTATATAAAGATACTATATATATGGCTGATTATAATTCAGAATATGAATATAAAAAATTATATACTTTTAATATTACTAATAAAGAAATAAAATCCTATGATTTAGAATATACAATAGATTTTGATTCATATTTTGTTGGATCAGTAGGTAAATATATATATTTATTTGATAATAAGAATTCTATATTATATGAAATAAATACTAGAAATAAGAAAATGAAAATTAAAAGTAATAATGAAACAGGTTTTGTTAAATATGAAAAAGGAGAATTTGTTTCTTGTAGTAAGACTGAATATAAAATAGATAGAATAAAATATGATGTTAATAATTCAATATATAGTTATAATACTAAAGATAAAATGTTATATAAATCTATAAAAGATAATAATAATATTAAACAATTACTATTAAAGAGTGAAGTAAAGATAGTAAGTGAATATAAAAATGAATTATATTATCATTTAGGTGAAAAACTATATAAATATATACCTTATAGTGGTAGTGAAGAGATATTTTATAATTATGAATTGAATTTTAATGATGATAATACAATATTTGTTTATCATAAATAAAGACTAGTACTAGTCTTTTTTTTTAGTCCGTGTTATAATTAATACATAATAGGAGTTGGTTAGGTTGTTAGTAAGAAAACCCTATGCTTTCTTAATAAAAAATTTTAGATTAATACATGGTGTATTATTATTTTTTGCTGCATTTTTAGGAAAGAAAACTCTTGATATATATGACTTTTATAATACATATGTTAATTTACATGCTTATTATAAAGTGGGTAAATTATCCGCAATATATGTAACACCTTTAATGTTTGTATTTTGTGTTACATCATTTTTAGTATGTTTATTGATATATTTTATATTAACTTTAAAGCGTAAGAATGGTAGTTTATATTTATATGCAATTATTTTCTATATAGCTTTATTTGTATACTTTATTTTTATGGTTATATCATTTAATAAATTACAAGGATCTACGTTTGATGTAGAAACCGTCAGGGTATATAGAGATATATCATTTATATTCTTATTCCCACAATTATTACTAATTATATTATTATTTAGTAGAACTATTGGATTTAATCTAAAACAATTTGAATTTAAAAAAGATCTAGAAGAAATGAATATAGAGGTATCTGATAGTGAAGAAGTTGAACTTACTTTTGGTAGTGAATCATATAAATATGCTAGAGGTATACGAAAATTCTTAAGATTAAGTAAATACTTTATATTAGAAAACAAATTATTTGTAATAATAGTTTCTTCAATATTAATATTTTCATTATCAGTAATTATGTTTACAAAAATAAATGTATATGCCGATAGAAAATTTGAAAAATCAGCCTTTGTAGCAAATGGATTTACTTTTGATATAACAGATAGTTATATGACAAGTATTGATAGAAATAATGAAGTAATTAAAAAGAATAAGTATTATTTATTAGTAAAAGTTAATATTAGAAATAATACTACTAAAAAATTATATGTTAATAGAGAAACATTTAGATTAGCATATAAAAATGAATTATTATATCCTGATATGTCATTAACTGAAAGATTTAAAGATATTGGAAATATATATAAATCAAGAGATATAACAGCTGGAATGATGTATGATTGTTATGTAGTATTTGAATTAGATAAGTCTCAATTAGATACTGAATATATAGTTAATGTTTTAACAAGTACATCTGAAGGATATAAGGAAAAGATAGTAAAACCAGTTAATATAGATGAACAAAAAGATAATGGTAGTAAAAGTATTCCTAATGAATTCACATTTACTGATTCTATGTTAGGAAATACTAAATTAATATTAAATTCATATGAAGTAGCAGATAAATTTATGGAAAGATATACTTATGATTTTGATGGTCAGCAAAAAACAGGAACTTATGCTGTAATGCCAGATATTTCTTCAAGAAATGGATCTATTTTAAAAATAGAATCATCAATAGAAGTAGATAAAAGTACATATTCTAGTAAATTTATTGAAATTCCTGCTGATTTATTCAAATATTATGGATTTATTAAGTTTAGAGCTTTAGGTGAAACTAAAGAAATTAAATTGAGTCCTAAAGATACAATTTATGAAAAAAACAAATTTTCTTATTTTGAAGTACCATCTAGTATGAAAGATGCAGACAAAATTGAATTAATTCTTTTAATTAGGGGCCAAAAGTACACATTTATCTTGAAATAGTGCATATAATTTGTTATAATTATATGCAAGTGGAACCATAGCCAAGTGGTAAGGCACCGGTCTGCAACACCGTCATCGTCGGTTCAAATCCGACTGGTTCCTCCAATAAGATAATTAGAGCGAAAGCTCTTTTTATTTGCTTTAAAAAAATATGTATTATATAATTATTATGGTGATAATATGAAGATAGCAGTTTTTTCAGATATTCATGGAAATTATCAAGCATTAAAAGCAATTTTAAAGAAAATAGGCAATGATTATGATGAAATAATATCTTTAGGTGATGTTATAGGATTAGGTCCTGATTCATATGAATGTGCTAGAACATTGCTAAATAGTAATGTTAGATTAATTCTTGGAAATCATGATTTATATCATACTAGAGGTCCTGAAATAGATGGTGACTTAAAAGGATTAGAATTAAAACATCATAATTGGGTTTCTAAAAGTTTAAATGGACTTATGTTTAATGATAGAAAAAATGATAAAGATTTAAGATATGATTTGAAAATTAAAGGTCATACTTTTTCATTTTTTCATTTCTTTTTGAATTATGAAGAATATCCTTTTGAACATTTAGATATATTAAATTATGATAGATATTTAGAAGTATTTGATAGAGAAGATGCTGAATATTCATTTTATGGTCATAATCATGAAGAAGATTATCATTTAATAAATAATAAACATTATTATGGTATTGGATCATCTGGATGTACTAAAGACAATAAAACATATTTTTATTCAATATATGTAGATGAAAAAGTAAAAGTTAAAAAAATAAATGTTAAATATGATAGAGAAACATTTGAAAATAGAATAAAAGATTTAGATTATCCTGATAAATCGACTATTGAAAAAATCTTTTTTGGATTGTAAAATAAGCCACATTGTGGTATAATATGCCAGCGAGGTGAGAGACTATGAGATATTTATTACAAGAATTTTTTGCATTAAATGTTAGTCATAGAATTCCAGTATTAATATTATCAGTATTATTAGTTGTTTTAGTAATAACTGTTTTAGTATTGACTATTATTAAAAAAATAAAGGATAAAAAATAAATGAGAATTAAAATAGGTAATATAGATGTAGAAGGTATTTTACTTAGTGGTGCTTGTTTTAGAATTAATAAAGAAGAAGATGGAAGTTTTACTAACATATTAAAAGATAGAGTTATTAATATAAAACAAGAAGGTGATTATATAATTGTTAATTCTTCTAATATGGATAATATTAAAGAAGTTATTAACAATTATTTTGATTTGACTGAAGATTATAATAAAATAAATGAATCATTAGTAAATAATTGCCCAAGTTTAAAAGCAATAATAGATAAATGTAATGGTTATAGAATATTAAATCAAGATCCTTTTGAAATGGGTATTAGTTATATAATTAGTCAAAATAACAATGTTAAAAGAATATCTAATAGTGTCAATAAATTATCTGAAAGATATGGAGAAGAGATTAATTTTAATAATAAAAAATATTATTTATTTCCAAAATATGAAGTATTAAAAGATTTAAAACCAGAAGATTTTAAAGAATTTGGAGTAGGTTTTAGAGATAAATATATAGTTAATTATTTAAAAGAATATCCTAATTTAAAAGATTTAGACAAATTATCAACAAGAGATGCATTAGATGAATTAATGTATATTAAAGGAATCGGTTTAAAAGTAGCTAGTTGTATTCTGTTATTTGGATATCATAGATTTGATGTATTTCCAATTGATACATGGGTTAAAAAGTATATGAGTGAAAATTATAATATTAGTACAGAAGTTAAAGACATTGAAAAGTTTGCTAAAGAAAATTTTAAGGAATACTCAGGACTAGTTATTCAATATATGTTTCATAGTCAAAGAAATATTAAATAATATTTCTTTTTTATTGAAATTATTTGTTAATAATAATATAATAAATAGCACTTATTAGGGGGATATTATGGAAGATAAAGGTAGTGCTAAAGTATTAGATTTATATATAAAGGCAAATAAGAATAAAAGTGATATTGTTTTAAAGACTGATGATGGAAAAGAATATAGTAAAGCAGAGATGGTTGTATTATCATGTTTAGCTATGGTAGTAAGATCACAAGAAGATAAAGAATCAGATATTAATTATGATAAAGTAATTAAAACAATTATATTAAGTAGTCTAGATGGAATGACAGATGGTTTAAAAAAGAAAGATGAATATAACAA
>Ga0247610_10001228_pt1 | contig 32246 bp, 70 predicted proteins | sample 174DNAGHGhighgp2_FD_193483 | JGI IMG/M metagenome (GOLD analysis project Ga0247610, IMG submission 193483) | Sheep rumen microbial communities from Palmerston North, Manawatu-Wanganui, New Zealand - 1742 DNA GHGhigh gp2 | ecosystem: Host-associated > Mammals > Digestive system > Stomach > Rumen...
TACCGACATACAGAAAATGTATTTCAAATGTTGGTCTGAAGGAAAAAAAACACCATATTGTTAAATTAAATTTTTAATCTTATGAAATCAGAAGAAATTAAAAATTTGCTTGAAAAGACTAAGTTGTATGAACTTGAACCTGGTACAGAAGTAGAAGTAAGTTTATATACAAGAAAAGAATGCGCAGACTATATAAATGATGTTTGTTATGTTGCGAAACTTGAAAAGGTGAAGGCACCAGCAATATATCTTGGAATACATGATAAAAATAATAAACTTAATACTTTGAAAAATTGCATTGTTACATGTGATGTAGAAAATGTAGATGTGCTAGATATAAATTTGTTAATATCATCCAATGATATTGGAATAGCAGGGCAAAGACAATTTTATGCTTGGCCTGATATGATAACTGAAGATGAAGTTGAACTATTCTTTAGTGACAGATGTAGGAACAATACATCAAATTTCAAAATGAAAATATGATGTGACTATGAAATATTGTTTGATTTACGCAAAGCAATGTTAATATAGGTATAATTTTTAAAAAATAAATTTAATATAGTTCCAAAATTTTAATCTTATGAAAAAAATACTTTTTATTTTAATTTTATTCTTTATGGCTTCTTGTACTATTAATACCATAGAGGATAAAACCGATAGTTATATAAAGTCTCGTTTCATAATAATAGAATACACAGGACAATGGGAAGTAGTTTATGATTATGAAACAAAAGTTATGTATAGTGTAAGCATGGGTGATTTAAATGTCGGTAATTTCACAATGCTTGTTGATTCAGATGGCAAACCTTTGTTGTGGAAAGGAGAATAAACAATGAATAAAGACTTTGAAATAAAATCAATTGAATATAACGAAAAGTCTAATACCATCATAGTGGATGTGCTTCAATTGAATATGATTAATTCAATAACAATTAATATGGTATTAAACAAATAAAAATTAGACCATGAATTGTAAAGATTGTATTGAATACTCTTCTCCATTTAGGCCATTTTCATGTGATACTTGGATGTGGACAAAAACCAAAAGGCTATATCCAGATATGGATTTAGGGGACAGTGAAATATGTAATGAATTTATTAATAAAAATAATTTTAAATTATGAAAAAAGGAATAAACTATGAAGATTAAATTTTACAGTCACTTTCCAACAAACGAAAGCGAATTATGGGAAGATGAAGAAAATTATTGGGTATGGGTATTCGACCTTCTTCCCTACGTCAGAAATGTACATGATTCTATATTTGGGAAAAGCATAAGTATTGGATGGCTGTTTTGGTCGATAAAATTCATGTTTGAGCCATCTTTAACTGAGTATGTAAATGAAAATGAAAGGGAGACAAATGATAATGGAGAAAAGCAATAAAAACCAATATCGTCTAAACAAAAGATTCAGTGAAGGAGAAAAAGTTTACTGTGTTTGGTACAACCCGCAGCTAGCTAAATTCCTTGTGATAAGCCGTTTTTATAGGGAAAATTACGACAAATACAACATTATGATTTGCGCTTCATATGAAGAGGCGATAGCTTTTGCTTTCTGTATGAACAAAGCGTTGTTATCACCAATAAAAGAAAGAAAAATAACATTAAATCATCTTGAAGAACTAAAAAAACAAGACTAAACCATGTCAGACAAAGTACAACTAATCTATAATAAAATATAAACAACGAATTAACTATGACAAACGAAGAACTAGACAAAGATTTGGAGAATATTACAGATATTGTTGGGGATAAAACTATTATGTATGCAAGTAGAGAAGCAGGAATAAAAAGTTTTGCAGAAACATATTCTTTTAATATTGAAAGTATCTTATTTAATCAACTTACATTGGAACAGCAAGAATTGTGGCGTAAAGAGATTGAAAACGCTGTTATTAGCGGAGGTGAAATGGGATTAGAACTTGCTGATGACAAAAGATATGATAAAGAGTTAGGTGAGGATTTGGAAGAAGAGATTGAAAACTTTATAAAGGAGAACTTTGCCATTAAGTTCTCGGCAAAAGACAAAATAAAGGCGGACATCAGATATATTGCCCGTCACTTCGCTAAATGGCAGCACGGCAAAGACTTTGACGACCTGCTTCAATCGGAAATGAAGTTCCCCAAGGAGTTCTACGAGAAAGGTCGTTTTGATATGAGAGATGAGATGATGAAAGATGCTGTAGGTGGTGAGTATTGGGATGGCTCAATTTATCTTGATAATCGTCCAACAGAATATAAAGATGGTGACAAAGTGAAAATCATAATCATAAAGGAGGAACAAGAATGAAATACAGAGTAGATTTAGTAGCAAGAACTTCTGTTGTCGTTGAAGCAGAAGACGAATATGAAGCAGAAAGAATAGCAGAAAACTATTGTAACACCAGTCCTTCATTTTATCCACAATATGAGATTGAAGAGGGTGGTGTAGAAGAAACAGAAGATGATGTAACAATTTAACAACAATGAGCAAGATTTCAGTACTAAAAGCATTTGACGCATATCCACCAGCATATTTCCTTAATGGAGGTAAAATAGATGACGCTAATCTGGCTGATAGAACTGTCTATGAAAAATGCTATGACCAAGCCATGCAAGACTTATCGAAAAAGGTCTCGCATTGGAGGCACCTGAAAATATGTATTAAATATATAACTACCTAAATAATCTTAATTTTAATTACCATGAAAGAAAATTATGTCCCTAACGATGTTTTTAAATTTAGACTAAAACTAAAACCTTATATTGATATACAAAATATTACGGTTTTTACTAAACCCTTCCCTAAACCTTGGAACGATAACTATGATATATCTAAAGATTTGTCCTTGGAAGAAAAAGAAAAACTAATCCAAAATAAGTATTTTACTAAAGAAAAAATTATAGAACTTAAACAAATACTTATTGATAATATTAATTCAATGGATAATCCCTTCGACATATATTGCACCGATGTAGACGGTAATTATAATGTCACCCAAGAACAATTATTTGAATTCTAATTCTTCCCTTATTTATACACTAATATACATACCCTTTACACAACAGTTTCTTAATTATAATTTTAATTAACTTTTAAAATGTTGTAAATGAATTAATTATAATTAACTGATTTACAAGTGATTATAAAACGTTGATACTCTGAGTGGTATAAAGTGGGAAAAAGTGGCAATTTTGGACACCTTTGGTGCCCTTTTTTTTTGCATTTTTCGGGCATCATTTAAATCACATAGAATTAATTTTATTTTTCTATCTGACGCATATAATAAAGATAGAAATAATTGGACTAGAAAATGGATAAAAAAATATGTGATTTTAATTATAATTTTTATGGTATGGGCAGTGTGTCAGGAGTGCTGACCAAACTGTGGGCTGTATTAATTTTAATTAAAATTTTAAATTTAGAATCAATAAAAATTAGGGTTTTAATATAAATTATAATTATTCTAAAAAAGAATTTTTGGTTAAAAAAATTATGGGGGAAAAGATATAATAGTAATTATAATTTATTCAGGGTGGATAAATATAATTATAATTTTAGCTGGGGATTAATTTTAATTATAATTAAGATTATGGTGAGACATTAATTATAATTTTAATTAAGGGGATAAAAAAAAATGGCCCATTGATTATGGGCCATGGATAATTTTAATTTTAATTAACTTTCATTTTGATTTTCGGGTGGGTTATTGTTGTCAGGTTTGTTATCGTCAGCGTATTGGCCGAAGCCTTTGGCTTGGTCGATAAGTCCTGCTGCTTGTATGAGTAAGAAAACGGCAAAGAATAATAAGAGAAGGTTAAACAGCGCTGTAGAGAACACTGTTGTGAAGGCAAAGTAGAAACAAGTAATTGATGCCCCGAAAAGGATAAAAGTTAAGAAATCAGTTAGAATTTTTTTCATATAAATTAAAATTATTACTTATAAATAGTTGTGGGGGGAAGAAAAATATAAATATAATTATAATTTAAATTATGGGTGTGAAGGAGTCTACTCTCCTAAACGTATTTTTGTGTGACGGAGTATACTCTCCTATTCGTGGAATGCGTTCAGCCCCTGCGAGGTATTTAACCTTCCGATTGTTTAATATGTCATTGATGAGCGGGCGGTGATTTATTCATGATAATTATAATTTTAATTTTAATTCAATAATGATATATGCAAAAACCGTGCCAGAATATGTACGCAATTGCGTACATGGGTAAAAAAAAATGGGCCTCTGTTTAAGGGGCCCGAATGATTGATAATATAATTCCTTGGGATGGAATAAGAAATTATCATTATTGCAATAAAAGATGAGCAAGAAAATATATATTGCAATTAAAATTTAGATATTTTTTCTTTGAGTTCTTTTGCTTTATTGAGATACCATTGTTCTTTTTTAAGGTCTTGTTCCATGGACTGTCCTGGCTTAGTGCCCATTCGTTGTCTGTATTTAAAAGCATTCATTTCACAGAAGATGATGGTTGAGGCAGTTCCCCAAATTCTTTCCATCATATCAATGACTTCTATGTCATAGTTATTATAATGTTTTGGGTGTTCGACCATTTCATATTCTTTAGATGCTGTATCAGGATTCTTGTTAATTATTATTCTTTTAGGTTTTGGTTCTCCTATGTTAATACAGGGACCTATGTTAATACAGGGATTTGTTTCTGCTTTAACATTGTCTTGAAGTTTCTTTATAAGTTCAGTTTCTTTAGACATAATTATAATTTTAATTGTTATTATATATAATATACAAATTTTATTGATTAATAACCAATTTTTGAGAGTGAATATTTTAATTTTTCTTCGGCGCTTGACCTGAGTTGTCTAACACGCTCAGAAGTAAGATTGAGTGATTCACCTATTTCAATATTATTACATGGTTGGTTATAATCGCCGAGACCATAGGCCATTCTTATTACCTGTGCTTCTCTTTCTGGAAGAGTTGATATAGCTAAGTTAATATCGTGGCTGAGCCCGTTCTTTATGGATTCAGTCTCATATGTATTTTCAACGGACCCATATGTATTGAAATCTTTCGATTGTTCGAAGCGATAGTTTTCGTCTTCACTACCGTCAGGATGAGATGTGTCTTCAAGACGATTGATGACAGCCCCGTAGATATCGTTTCTGTTCTTAAGATTGATATTATACTTATCGAGAAGTATTTCTTCCACTTCAAAGATATTAGGCTTTCTACCGTTAACTCTGCTGAATTCCTCTTCAATACGTTTAACCTTCGGGGCCAACTTAGTATTGTTAGAAGGACGTACAATAAGATTTTCGTCGTCGATAAAGTGTTTGATTGCTCTACGAACATAGAACTGAGCGTATGTTAAGAACTTATTGTCCTTATTAATGTCAAAGTTATCGAAGGTCTCATAAAGGCCAATGGTCCCAATGTTAATAAGCTCAAGCATTAAATTATTGTCGCCGTTGGAATAGCAATTAGCCATGTCATAAAGGAATCTCTGATGAGAGAGGACAATCTTTTTCTTAATTTCAATTTTCTCTTCCTCAGTTGTATTAGCCTCATAATATTTCTTAAGAAGTGCATTTTCCTCTTCTTTTGAGAGCGGGGTGTAGTTCTTAATATCCTTAAGATATGCGTCTACGAGTTCGTTCTTTTCTCTAATCTTGTTGTAATTCTTAACATTTACCATAATATCTAAATTTTAATTTTGTTATCTGTTTTTATATTATCAAAAACTGTGCCAAAGTAAAATAAATTTAATAATAATTTTAATTTTATGTTAATATTAAATTTGTTTATTTGTTATAAGAGATATCAAAAAGTATGCCAGAAATTAACATAAATGAAGAAAAAGGGGAATTTTTTAATATTTCCCCTTAAAAAAACTCAAATCAAACAAAATGGAAATGTTCCACAGTTTAAAATCAGGACTTAACAATGTTAAGAGGCCTGTGGAAGCCTAAACAGATATGAAACAAAAAAAAACAGAAAGCGAGAAATAAACCATGTATCATTTATGCGCTGTATACTTTCCAAGTTTTCACGCCCAAATCTCTATTTTGAATTTTTTCAAAACTTTCAGAGTCTGCGGATTGTTAATTTTAATTAAAGACTCTTGTGCTGAGATTTGGAGAGAGCATTTACTACTACTATTCATCATTGTAATGTTAAAGTAGTTTGCTGTACGCTTTCTTCTGTGTAGCGGGAGAAGGAGTCGAACCTTCGAGGCTTTCGCTGCGGCTTATGAGGCCGCCCAGATACCACTTCTGACACCCCGCGTTATATTTTCAAAGAACAAAAATTATCAGAAAACTTTTTCTTTTAAATTTCCATATTAAATTTTAATTTAAATTGCTGTGAGTTTTCTTCGATTTTTATCTATAATAAATATACAATTCTTTTTTAAAAAAAACAAATTATTTGAGAAAAATTTTTAATTTAAATTTATAATTATATTTTCCTTACATGGGATATTATCCTTGAAGAGGTTATTATAAGCCACGGCGTAATATGTTCTATGGCTATTTCTTGCGCCTGACAAAATGACAGTATCATCAACAATATTGACAGATATAGTGTTAATTGCATTAACTGACAAAGTGTCATTATGTAATTCAACTCTTGCACAGGACATACCGTCATTATAATTTATGTGGTATGTTGAATCATTAATTTTAATTATCTCATTATATTCTTGTTTTTTATTTTGATTGGGGGATAATATAATTGTAATTGAATAAGCAATAATAGCAATTATAAATCCAATTAAAAGTTCAATTAAGAATGAATGATTTGATTTAAAGTTTTCTTTTTTCATAAATTTTAATTTTAATTAAAGTTTTAAAGTAGCCGAGGCGGGACTCGAACCCGCACAGGCGCAATGCCCAGTAGATTTTACATACCCAACTTATTTTCATAAGCCTAATAAATTAGTTTGAGTTTGGACTATATCTTTACCATGAGTTTTATCTTTTAGGTACTTAGTACATAGTCTCTGAACCTTCCTCATTTGAAAACAAATAAATATAATTTTCATTTAGAGGCTCGGCTGCTGATTGTCCAATGTCAATTATTTTTATAACATTCGCACTCATCATTTCTAACCATGCTGTAGTTAATTGACCTCTAAGGATATTCCAGCAATTCTCTAAGTTACTATTATTATCTTTCGATAATAATGACCAATTTTTTTCTAAAAATCTATGAAGTTTTGCATGATTTGATGCACTTAAAATTAATAAATTGTTTAAATTGTTATTATCAGGATTTTCATCCAAATGATGAACAACCATTGAAGTTATTAATTTAAATCCAAGATTTAATACAATACTTCTACCAATTGGTATACCTTTTTTATCTCTTTTTACTTTATTATAATCATCTACCGTTTTATAACTTTTTTTACATTTTAAATGTGTAATTTGTTCTGGATGATTTTTAATAAAAGTTTCTCCACAAAATGGGCAAACGCCAACACCATATCTTTTTTTGAGTATTCCATTTGCCTTATTTTCCTTGTAATGTTGTTTAGCATATTCTCTTTTTTTTGCTTTTTTACATTCATTACAATATTTTCCATTTTTAATTGGAGTCCCACACAATTTACATATTTTATTCATTATAATATTTTTTATATAAATAGTGTGGTAGACGCAAAAGTAAATATTTTTAGAAAATATATTAGTCTACCGTGTCTACCAATTCCACCACTCGGCCATTATGTCAAAGAATATGTACGCAATTGCGTATATGTAAGTTTTGTTTGTGGGCTCCACAGGACTCGAACCTGTAGCCTATTGATTATGAGTCAATTGCACTGACCAATTGTGCTAGAAGCCCATTTAAATATTATGCGGCTGTACGGCCCAGCTCCTTTTATAACACCTCTATCAATTAACAAATGTTAAGGCGGTTAAGAACAGCGCTATTCAAAACCTTGGGTGTAACCACTCATTCATGGAAATAATCCAAGTTGGTACATAATATTTGTGGGAACGGTTGGATTCGAACCAACGACCCTCTCGGTGTAAACGAGATGCGCTATACCAAACTACGCTACGCTCCCTTAAAAAGATAATTAAAATTCCTTAATAAAATTCTTGCAAGTAAGTAGGTTATTTATCCAACTATATGGAAAGGCTCAGCTTATTCCTTCTGTATTTTATTTACCCACTTAATTTTAATTAAGACTTCTTCCTTTCATCGGTGAACATTCATGGAAGCAATTTATCAAAATTATAATTTTAATTACCTTATATTAATCTTTTATATCAAAGAGCCTTTCTAATTATACAAAATATATATGAATAATAATATTTAATTTTAATTAAAATTTTAATTTAATGTTGAGCAGCAGAAGAGAATCGAACTCTCATCTGAAGCTTGGAAGGCTTCTATACTGAACCATTGTACGACTGCTGCATTGTAGTAATAATATACAAATTAAAATTAAGAAATGCAAATTATAAATAGTATAATTATTATTTTTTTTTTATTCTTCTTCAAAATTAAAAAACTTACTCCAGCTTGAGTCATCATCATAGTAAAAACCTGTAAGTTCGTACATTTTGTCAATCTGAGCATGTGTCGGACGTGGGTATCTATCCTCATACCCCAAGGTGTGCTCACAGCTCCAACGGTCAATTGTGGTTGTGAAACGTACCCAACCTCTCCTTTCAAGAGTCTCGGTAAATGAGCGATAAAATCCACGCTCTTCCCAATCATCAAAATTGATTGGAGCATTTCCATTCATAGGAAACTCATCCTTCAAGATTTCTTGAGCAGCATCTTCATGCTTACACTCTTCGGCATAAAATATATTCCCATAAGGGTCCAACCAACAATCTTTTTTCATTTTGAATTATATTTTTAAATTTTCGAGCCAAGCAATCCATACTTTTGATTTTGCAACCAAATCATCATCATGGTGTGGAATAAAACCTTTAAGGTAATCCATAATCTCTTTTCTTATCTTCTCATCCTCATTCTCTTTGAGTTCTGGAATCATTCCTTCTGCCTTTTCTTTATAGTAGTCTGACATAAAAGGATATAAGTCCTTGATAAACTTTTCTAATTTTTCGTATTTCTTTTTGTAATCTTCTTCAACAAGTACGTTAGTAATTCTGTCGCCTTTTTTAAATTTTGCCATATTATAATAATTTTAATTACATTTAACTTTTATCAAAAACCGTGCCAAAATTTTAAATATCACTTGAAAAATCAATTATTTCTTCATTTTGATTATTATTGTCGGTTGAACTGTCATGGAATGTATTGTATAGTAGTTCATCTATGGATAATGTCTTTATTTCTTTTTTCCTGCACAATTTAACCTTTTTATTACCTTTTGAATCTGTTATAACAGGTAAGATATGTTTTGTCTTTATGTTCCTTACAACACCGTTTTTATTGATTTCATAAGTGGCCCAATCATTTATTGGCGTGTATTGTTCGTTCTTGTATCTGTATTCTAATTGTCTGTTAATGTATTCAATTATTTGATTAGTATCGTCACAATCTGTTTTATATCCATGTTTAATAAACAATTGATATAATTTTGTATTTGCTTCGTCCGTATTACCGCCATAATAAGTGTTAATTATGTCTTCAATTACAGACTGCTCTTGTTCTATTATTTTTTCTACCATTGATATTCAATAAGTACGCAATTGCGTATATGTTAATTTATTTTTGACAAATTTTGCATTTTGTCTATTTGAACTTGCATAAATTCATTTCTCCTCCTTTTCTTTGAGTTGTTTTATCAATTCGTCGGCAAGTGCTATTGCTTCTTTGCAGATAATTGGATACCATTCTTCTTTGACGTTATATTTGTGATTACAGATGATTTCCACAAAGTCCTTCGCTGCTTCTGCTCGAAAGGATTGCCAATCAAAATTCATTTCCTCTTCATCAATAATCGTCCATTCACAACTGTTTGGTGTGTTAAACGTCAAAACACCTTTGCTATCAATGTAACTTACTGTACCAAACTCTTTTGAAAAACCAAAGTTTGTTACAACTTCACCAGTATTATTATTTCTCGCTTTCATTTTGCATGTAGTTTTTGAAATCATCAATCATTGAATTCTTTTGTAAATTCCAATGCTAATTGTGTATTATCTATTGTTTTGAGTTTTTCTTCTTCTCTTGTCATTATTTCTTGATTTTAATAAATTCATAATTATATATAGTGTCGTTTCCATGTATTGTTATGGTAGTATCGACAGTATATTTATCTTTGTCGAGTAGTTTTTCAACACCTCTCATTTGCTCAGGATGATTAAAAGAAATTGCTCCCATTATAAATATTCCAATAGCTACCCCAAGCATAATATACAAAAAAGTCATAAAAATTTTATCTATTGTATCCATTTTAATTATAATTTTAATTATAAAATCTTTTTCTTATAGGGCTATAATCATAATTATAGAGTTGCAAAGCATTTATATACTTCATAAACTCACCACTTTTCTTTTTAATTTCGTCTTTATGCTCTTCAATAAACTTGTCATATACTTTCTTGGACTCTGTTAATTCAATTGGCTGAGCAATGGGGTCTTTGATATAGTCTTGAAGATTCCTAATCATATCTGAATAAGTAATTGTCATATTCGGAATATAATCAGTAATTTTAATTACTTTATCCTCAAGTTGGTTAATAATATTTTCACCTGTTATTTCCTCAGTCTTATTTCCTTTGGTAGAGGCATATCTACGATTATTAAGATAATCTTTTTCGCATTCCAATTGATATTTCCAATGGTCGTAAATATAGATTATAACAGCGTCTTTATATTGGGATAATATTTTTATTGCTTTTGTTGTGGTCATAATTAATTTAAATTTTAAAAATATAAAAATGTGTTGAAGAATAAGTGTCACTTCCATCTTCTTCGGTTATGACTTCATTTATTTTGGTAAAACCATTCTTTTGCATAATATAGTCAGCATAACTATGGTCATGTTTCCAATCACCCCATTGAATATCAATCATAATTTCCATTGTCTCAAAAGAATTAATATCAGCAAAGAGAGATGGGTTATCTTTTTTAAAGATTTTATTTACCTTGTTAAGGGCATTATCTAATTTTTCCTCATAAAAGTTTTTGGTGTCCATAATTATAATTTTAATTGATTAATAACATTTTATATTATACAAATATCGTGCCATAATTTTAAAAAATGAAATCTTGTTTTACACTATTTTTTGGCATTTTTACACTAATAGAGCACTCACTATCTTCAAATGTATAATGGGCAAATGTTGCCGAAATTTCCTTCAGCAATTCTTTCATATCAATTCTGCTTGTAACTTCTTCGATTGTAAAGGAGTGTCTTCCGTAAGAGTGTAAACTTTCCCATATTGTAACCGACATTGTTGTTATACCCTTTTCGTTTGTGTTGTAGTCATTAAGTAATATACAACATCCTTTATCACTATCTTTGTTTGAAGATAGTAAAAATTTAGTGCCGTTGTAAAACTCACACAAAACATACTTGTTTTCTTTTGGCGATTTAATGTAATTCATAGTATTTAATTTTAATTGGTTAATAACATTCTCTAATATATCAAAAAGTGTGCCAAAGTTTCAATACCATATTAATCTTTTTTCGGGCATACCTTCTTGTGTGTCATCGACTTCATAGACTTGGATTAGTTCAGTTTCAACTTCTCCAATATCGCAAAAATCAACACCACTTTCAGCCTCTTCCTTAGCAATTTCAATCGCTTGTTCATCATTGTCAGCGACAAAATAAGAGGGTTCAATATCAATTGTTGGGTCTGTTGTGCAAGCAAAATCTGCCTTATACCATTTTTCTTCCATAATAATATTAATTTAAATTTAAATAATTAAATATTTCGGTTACAACATCATTGGGTGTTTTATTTTTGATATTCTCTATTGTTTTAGCAAATCTTCTGCTTGCATTCGTGGTATCATTCCACATTATAATTGAATAAATATTGTTATTATCCTTATTATAAGTTATTTGAACAATTTTATACAAAGGCATTCTTAATATTATTTTATCATCATACTTTTCAATATTAAGGACAAAAGAACTTTGATAAGAATTTAAGACTCTGTTATAAATTTCATTTGCTTTCATAATTATAATTTTAATTGTACACTACAATAATATACAACAATCGTGCCAAACTAAAATTTTATAAAATCTATATTGTCATAATTTTATTTTTTATCAATCTGAATAATTTGGAACGTCTAAAGCAAACTTTCTTTCTTTAAGATATTTGACATATTCTTCATAAGAAGCAAAGTCGTTAGGAAAATATTTATAACACATATTTTAATTATTTTTAAGTTAAGATTATAACTGAGATACCACTTTCAGTATCTAATTGCATAAAGCCGTAATCATATCTCCATCCAACACCGTGACTATGACCTAACTTTTCAGATGATTCTCCTAAAATCGTTAAACCATCTGCATATCTTCTTCCTTTATTATCGTATCTAATTCTTGGCGTTACAATAATACAAGGTTTACATGTTTCTATCAGAATTTTAATCTTTTCTTCTTGTGTCATATCTCATCTTCTATTACTTTGTAATTATCAAAGAAGCCGTAAATATTCCATGTTTCGTATTTTCTTACATGAAACATGAATTTATCCCCGCATATCGGACAAGTAAAACAAATAAGTTCCCCTATATTTGAAACATATATACCGTCAAAAATCCAATGTTTTACTGTATTAACGTATGTTTCATATTGATACTCGGTTCCACATTGGCAAAATACGTCTTTTGCGTATCTATAATCGCCACATTGTGTTATTGTTGGCAAATTGTAGTTTTTATTATATATTTTTACTTTCATAACTATTCCTCCATTGCTTTACGAAAATCATCAATCATTTGGTCAAAATATTCTTCAAACTCATCACCTCCATCGCCAGTTGTATAGTAGTCATAAATATTTTCTTCAATCCATTTACAAGCCTTTTCTATATCCACAAGTCCTTTCCTTGGATGTTGGTCAGCCCAATTAATTGAATCAATGCAGGCTTTGGCTATATCTTCTTTTTCGGCATAGGCTTCATAACTGTCACCTTTATAATTCTGCTTACTATAATCATAAGCAAATTTTGAAATTTCTTCTTCTCTTGACATTTTGATAAATATTTAATTAATTGTGGAATTGGTTACACTTTAATTATATACAATAATCGTGCCAAACTATGTACGCAATTGCGTATATTAAGCCTCATCTTCATATTCTTCTTCATAATTGTGTTCAATCCACGAATTTTGTTCGAGATAGATATAAAAGACATCGGCACAAATTGGTGAAGCAATACCTGTCTCTTCACTTGCATATTTACTAAGGTCTAAAACATCGTGTGGGTTACTTAAATCGTGATAATTATTAGACCAATCAAGACTATCATAATAATCAAATATTTTTTTCACATAGGGATTATTTAAATCAATATTCCCATTTTCATCTTCTATTCTGCTTTCTGCACAATAAACCAATTCCCATGCTTGGTCACGTTTACGTCTTCCAAAGAACAATTCATCGTTTGGCAAGTCTTGATAATCATTGAAATTACCATATTTATCGTGTGCTTTTTTTGCAGCCCTCATTACTAATTCGTCAGAAATTTTATTCATAGTTTTATTTGTTTTTTATAAGTTTTTATTAATTTTGATTAGTTGATAGTTCAGAGTCAAAGAGTTTGTTAATTCGCTCTAAATCCTCATCGGAAATAGGCCAATAAACCCACGATTTTCCATAGTAATATTCAACACCATTGTAAATATCACGCTCCATACCATATTTCTTCAAGAGATTGAGTTCCTTAGTGTACCACCCATCACTCTCAACAATTTCATCTTTATGTTCTTCAATGAATTTCATTTGTGTTGGTGTACCTGCGTGTAAATCGTTCAAGTGGTATTTTTCCCAAAGGTCTTTAATTTCTTGAGCTATTTTATTTTTTGGGAAAAACTCATTGACAACATCATCAATCATTTGCCCACACGCAATAACATCGGTGTGTTTAGAGTTCCATATATCTACACTTGCAGTGAATACGGGTTTACCTACTTCTCTTTTTTTGAGTTCAATATTAATAGTTACCTCATTGATTTTACGGCCACATCCATTGTAGTCGATTTTGCCAAAATGAAAAACTTTTCTCATATTATTATAATTTTAATTAATTGTACAATTTTAAAATATAAGTTTAACAAATTTTATTTTTTTTGAGGCATAGTCAGTTTCTCCCTCAAAATAATAAGTACCTTTTGGTATTATACATTTAAATATTAACCGATTAAAGTTACCACATGGGCGACGTTTAGTTTCTGCCTCTTCCATACTTTTATATGTATGTATAACACCGCCTTCGATTCGGTATTTATTTAAATGACGGTATATTTTTCTTCTACCTTCTGCAAAAAAACATTTGTCGCCATTTATTATATTATTTGGCACATAGCAAAATAAATAAGGTGTATAATAATCTTTTGTCATTATACCTTGATAAAGTACTTTATAGCAAACAATATCGTTTGCTGCTTTTTCCATTTTACTATTCTTAGAAATCAAACACATATTTATAATTTTAATTAGTTACATGATTTATAGATACAACAATCGTGCCAAACTAAAATCTTATATAGTTTAAACACTTTATTTCTTCAATAAATCTAATCTTTCTACTCGCATAATCTCCATATAAGCCCTTATAATAATATGTACCTTTGGGTATTATACATCTGAAAATTAAAAAATCATGAAAATTACTCATCATCATCATCGCATCTATTAAATATATAAAAGTATGGATATAACCTCTACCAATTTCATATTTATCAGAATTTCCTCTAATTTTTATTTTGCCTTCTGCTTTAAAATCTTCTTTGCCGTTAATTATGTCATTTGATATATTACAATTTTGATAAGGTGTAAAATATACCCCATCAAGTTTATTAAAAGCAACTATTTTATAACATTCAATATCTTCTTTTGCTCTTTTGCCTCTTTTTGTCATTGTAATTAAACACATATTTATAATTTTAATTGATTAAACTTCTATTTATCTTATACAACAATCGTGCCAAAATTGTTATATTTTAACAAAATTTCCACACCATTTTTCTTTTGATTTAAAAGTCTTTTCAATTTCGCTAACAATAGTATCAGCACCAACAAGGTCATAAGTGCCTATTTCATAATTGCCGTGAGTGCTGCAATATTTGTCACCGATAGACTTTAATATAGAGCGTTTACAACTTGGATAAATCTCTTCGATGAGCAATTTATATCCATTTTCTTTTTTCCAAACATTTACATAAAATGTTGAGTCATGGATGTCTTTTAATATGAATATATGTTTTCCGTCTTTTTCATTTTCGGTAAAAGCATAGTTTCCATTTTGAAGAAATTGTCTAATTTTTTCTACTACATTATTCATGGTATTTGATTTTAATTGGTTAAACACTTCAATTATATACAAGAATTATGCCAAAGTATGTTGTACCAAATATTCAATGAAATGCCACCATCCTTGTGGTAGTTCTGCCCAAGCATATTGTGCCCATCCGTACCTTTTTATGATAGAAGAATCTCTTTTTACAAGTTCCTCAACCATTTTAGCATCGAAATCTTGTTCAAGGTATAGCGGATATGTGTTTCTCCAAAGTTCCTCAATATTCCATTTTCCGTAAAGTTTGTTGGCAAATTCCTTTGCAATTTCCTGACATTTCATAAGATGCCCGTCAGTGATTCCGTATTTAGGCCATTTGTAATCTTTTAGGTTTATGTCTTTGAAATCTGTCATAGGATTTTAATTTTAATTATACATTCAAATTATATACAACAATCGTGCCAAAATATAAAAAAAGCGGCACAATTTCTTGCACCGCTTTTTATTTTTGTATGGAATTATTCATCCCAATCAATTTCAGCGCACCCACGAAATGTTTCGTATGTGGTTAGTTCCTCGCCTTCCTCTTCAATTTTGTTTGCAAGTTCCCTTAAAAAATCGGCAGTAAAGCCATAATCGGTTTGGATTTTCAAAGTTACTTGCTTATCTTCGTATGGATTTTTTGGCACTTCAACTTTTGGCTCAAAATAAGTAGAAGCATCATCAAACCATTGTTGGGCAGATTTTGCGCTTGACTTGAATGTTCCCACTTCGGTAATGTTCTCAAACTCCATAGAAAAATCGTGAACAATGCACTTGTCTTTTTCGTTTTTGTCAATAACACTCAACAAACAATGGAGTTTACCATTCTCTCCCAAGTCAGCCATAGCATTTACAAAAGACCCATAAACAATAATTTCGTGGTTAGCATTGAATCGCAAAGGCTTATTTGTCTCGCCATCAACGATTACAAAATCCCTCTTGTAACCATCAAGAATGCTAATGACATCTTGTTCCTCAATGTTGAGCAAAACACACCAATAGTCGGTAAAGTCAATTTCCTCACAATTAATATGTTCAATAAAATTGTCAATGTTTTCAAAATGTGAGGAATTTGAACGAGTTGACATATTGTAGTATCTCAAAAGGTTGCCAAATTGAGCAAGAAGCATCAAAAACACTTTGAGAGAATCTTCTCTATTGGTTGTGTCAAAGTTACAGATAGGTGCTTGCATAGGGTGATTAATCATTTGGCCTTCAATTGCTGAAATAGGATAAGCTACTAAAAACATAATGTGTAATTTTAATTGGTTATTATCAGTTTTTATCTATACAATAATCGCGCCAAAGTACGCAATTGCGTACATTATGCCCAAAGATTATTATAAATTATCTTTTTGAAATTATCTTTGTTATAGATGTGTCTTTCAAAGTTTGGTTCTTCTTTTTCGGCAAGATTTCTCTCTCCGTGTTTGGAAAGTAGTCTAATTGTCATATAGTTACGCCCATCGTGGTGGTATCCACATACAATTATATTGCCATTGTCATATTCAACTGAATAATCTTCATAATCTCTTGAAGAGTTGAGAGCGTCTTTAATTGCCTCAGACAAAGAGTTGTATATTTTTTCTCTATAACCCATTCTATTGCCACACCAAAGACCAAGACTATAAGTTATAACATATTTGCCATGTTCTGCTTTTGAATATGACATATTGTCAAAAAAACATTCATAGTCAATTTGGCACTCATCATAAACCCAATTCCAATAATCTTCGGAATTTTCGTCTTTGGGTTCCATATCGTTTACCTCGCAAAATTCAAGATATTCTTCATAAGTATATGTATCATAAGCAATACCTGCGCTTTCAAGTAAAGTGTGTTTTTCGTTTTTCATATTCTTTTAATTTTTGTTGGTTAAATTTCATTTTTATAGTATGCAATAATCGTGCCACAATTACCAATCCATAGGAAATTCATGGAAATATTTTTCTTCTGCTGCTGCATATTCAAAGTTATACAATTCAAGTATATCCAAATACTCATTAAAGTATGCCTCACCCTCTTCGGTTTGAAGTGTATAGGGCAAATTGCCGTCCCTATCTTGATTGGAAACATCCATAGCAAAAAGACTTGTTATTGCAAGTTCTTCTTTGTTCTCGTCAAAGATATTGATATATCCCCAATTGTTGTACTCGACAACATAAAAAGAACATCCTACAATATCAGAATAGAATTTGGAAATTGTACCATTCTTAAACTCAATTTCACCTACTTTTTTAATCATAACTTTTAATTTTAATTGGTTTCTAACTACTTTTAAACTTATCAAAAAGTGTGCCACAATTTAATTTACCATCTCAACGAATCTAATCTTTCTACTTGCATAATCACTATCATAACCCTCGAAGTAAAAAGTACCTTTGGGAATTATACATCTAAATATGCTATATTCAAGCGCACTACAACCAAAGGCAGCATGATATTTTTTCAAAAAACTTTTAATTATAAACGCTTTTTCCAGATTATCAAAGGTATGAACAAACCCACCCTCAACACAAAAGTCTAATGAGTTTTCTTTTATATTCTTTTTTCCACTTGCTTTAAAATCTTCTTTGCCATTGATAATGTTATCATTTATAACAGCGTGGAAATATGGTGTCTTATAACATTTATCACCATCAATTTTAATAACAATTTTATAGCATACAATGTTTTCTATTGCTCTTTTTGCCTTGTCAGTCTTTGAGTATAAACACATAATTTATAATTTTAATTGGTTAGTACTATCTTTTGTTATACAATAATCGTGCCAAAGTATGTACGTATTTGCGTATATTAGTCCACAAGTTTATGAATTGTGCCGTTTTCAAGACCCTTTCTTCTTTCTTTTGGGTCATAACCACTCCAAATTGTGCAATACTTTGAAGTTGTAGTTGAGCAATTGTGTTCTTCGCTCAAATAGAGTTTTCCATCAACCCTTGCCCCAATAAAGGTGTGATAACTCTGAAAGACGCATCCATGTTCAAAAGCAATACAATATTGGTTACGGACTGCCTCGTTGCTCCTATTAGAATAAATTGGTTCAACATAGAGGAAAGCACCAAGTTTCTTTTTGATTGTACTGAATTTTACTTCATTCTTTTTCATCTTATTTTAAAACTTTACTTTAATTATATACAACAATCGTGCCAAAAATTATAATTTCAATGAAAAAAATAAAAAAAATGAGCCCCACTTTGCAGCGAGGCGCACCACCAATTAAATATAAACACCTATGAAATTTTCTCAATGTAGTTAGTTTCGGCAATGAAGATACGAACACCATCCGTTGCTTCGTATCCCTCGTTATATGCCTCATAAGAGGTTTCGCTTTTGTTTTCAGTGTCATACACAATGTCACCTTTTGCTTGCTCTTCCTTTTCGTTTTCAACTTCGTTCTCAAAGATAATCTTTGCAGTTTTCTTGTCAAAGGTTGTAGCACAAACCTTGATGTCAATGTTGAAATCGTAATTGCAATTTTTAATGATTGCGAACATTTTCTTTTCTTCCATAATGTGTGTTTTTAGATGTTAAGCACTTCAATATACTACAATAATCGTGCCAAACTTTATATTTAGTTTATTCAATATAAGTGCCATAAGTAGAATATTGGCAACAACCACTATTTCGACACCTAATTGTCTTGACTGAATAATCTTGTTCAAGTTCACTTTTAACTTCGTGAAATACTTTGTGAGAACAATTAATATTTTCAATTATTGGTTTACAACAGCTTCCAATATTGCCCATATCAGAAAGGTCATTTATATACTTTCTATCCAATACTTCAATTGGTTTTTCTTCACGAGAATCATAACGGATAATATTCCCTTCTAAAAGGATATTTTTAATTATGTCCTTAATGTCTGTTTTTCTTTTAGGTGTGAAAGCCATAGTATTCAAATTTTAATTGGTTAAACTCATTTTTATCTTATGCAACAATCGTGCCAAACTATTATTATTCAAGTGTCAAATCGTCAATACAAAGGTCAAAACTATAATTGCCACCTATATAATTACCTTTGAAGTCCCACTCCAATCTGCGCAATATGTATATATTACTATAAGCCTCTTTAGCTTTCTTTATGAAATAACCTCTTTTTTGAAGCGTATAAAAAGCGGTTTCAACTTCTATTGTATGCACTTGTAGCTGCGATTTACATGCACATTTGATTGAGGCTATTTTTTTATCATCAACATTGTAATAAAGTCTTTGATTTTCGTTGGCTATTTCAAGTTTTCCATCGTGCAACATTGCAAGGCATATTGCTGTAACAACCTGCGGACGTATTTCTGTCGGCATTGTGTAAGTGTTTTCGGGAATGTTTATGCTGTCAGCAACTTTGCGCATATTTTCCGAATTTTCGTCATTGTTAATAAACACTCTTAAATCTTGATTATACATAACTTTATAATTTTAATTGGTTTCTAACTAAATTTATCTCTATCAAATATCGTGCCAAACTAAAAAAAAGCGGCGCAAAAAATTGCACCGCTTACGCTAATATAAATAACAATAATAAAATAAAGTCTTATATGTATCGGTTTAAAACCTCTTTAAGCCTTTGGGGTAAGGTTTCATCGACTTCAATTTCGTTGTTATAAACCTCAACGCATTCAGTCAGTATTTCAAACAAATCATCGTATTGCTCAACTTCTTCCAAGTGGTCAAATAGTATTCGTGCAGCGATATTGAAAAAAAGAATATCAATAAGTCTATATTTCAAAGTGTTTAAGTCACATTCAAGTGTAAGACTTATTTGTGGCTTAGTATCTTCTACAAAGGTTTCGTCATTGACAATAAAATTACTTATATCGTTTACATTCATTTTGCATATTGCCTTGTTAATTGCGTCCTCATCTTCAATTTCGGGCATTTCGTTTCTATCAACCATAACTTCGGTCGTAACTTCAAAAGTCACAATTTTTTTGACCTTGTTTTCTGAAAGTTCTTTTTCAAAAATTTTACCATCTATTGGTTGAGAATTGTCAATACTTTGCCTTACATCGTTGATAATATCTTTATTACCTTTGCAAAGCATAAGCATACCTACTAACCATTTATTTTCGAGAAAATCCAACTCTGTGACATATTTAGCACATTCTTTTTCCGAAAATTTATAATCTAAATAATCGAAAATTATTGAAGTTGATTTCTCATCGGGTTTGCCGCCAAGATTTTCCAAAGCGTGTTGATACAAACATTCGCCTACAAATATATTGCCATACAAGTCATTGAAAGATTTATCTCTCAAAGTTTCGTTATTATATTCGTTAAGCATATCGTGTATTACGGCATCATAAATTGAGGGGAAAGCAAGCACTTCGTGCGAATCGTTAATAAAATTATTAATTATAAGTTCCTTATCGGATATTTCGGTTTCAAAAATTTCCCAAAGGGTAAATTGGTATCTTGCATAGTCGCAAGCGACAACAACTTCACCATCAAGTCCATTATATAGACCCTCTTCAAAAATTTGATTACCACAATCTGTTGTGACATCATTAAACATTGCTTTTTTCGCTTGTACCATTGTTAGAAAGGTGTTCACCTTTATTGGTGAAAAACTTTGTTGTGTGTCGGTCTTTGTTAGTGTGTAAACTTTCATGATTATAATTTTTAATTGGTTAATAACAATTTTTATTATACAAATCTCGTGCCAAACTTATTGTTAATTCTCATATCCGCAAAGAAAATCGAGTATTTCAAATAAATCGTCAATATCAATTCTATCTTCTTCATAGTGTTCATCTTCGTCTAATTTCACCTCAAAAGAGGGCAAAACTTCGTCAGTCACATAGTTCTTTTTTGTTGTTGCTGTAATTGAATATATACGACTAAAAGGATTTGTACCATATTCGGGATGGTTTCCACCATCGTATGTAATACACAAATCATCGTCTTCGGACAAATCAATTACACCATTATTTTCACCAAGAAAAGTGCATATCGTTTCTACGGCTTCTTTTCTCATACCATTAAGTTGGTTAAAAAGTTCGTCTGCCTTGTTTGAAAGGTTTTCCATTTTGTCTTTTGTGTTCATATCTTTTATTTTTTAATTGGTTAATACATGGTTTATATATGCAATAATTGTGCCAAACTTTACAATTTGGACACAATTTTTTCAATGAAAATTCTTTCAATAGGTGTCTTATTAGTCCAAGTGTAGCCGTTTATCGTTGTAGTGCTTTCAAAATCAATTGAATTGTCATTTGATTTGTCAAGTTTTTCTTGCAGGATAGCCTTCCACTTCTTTACATCTTTCTTTTGCAGGTAGTCAAGCACAACCTTCCCCGATGCTTCCCAATCATAATAACTCGGATTCCAAGGCTTCCCAATAAGTTGACTCACCTTAATTACATAGCAATTAGGTGCTATCTTATTGATTTTATGCGGGTTTTCCTCTGAAATTTCCTTTACGGCTTCGGTAATGGCTTTAATAAGTTCAGCCTCCAACCTTTTAATTTCCTCGGCAATATCGTCAAACCTCTGCAATATAGCTTTTACTTCCATTTTATTATCTCCTATTATACCATATAAAAACCTTTCATAAAAGCCGCCAAACTATCAAATTTTACCCCAAATTCATCGTGTGCTTTATTCAACCCACAAGAGCATTTTCCAACTTCCTCACCGCTTCCGCACTCGCAAAGGTCAATGCCCCAATGATTAACGCAGTGGTCGCAGTAATAAGTAGGGTTATATCTTTTGTAGTGGCGCAAGTCAAGACCCAATTTCTTTGCTGTCTTTGGGTACATACTATTTGATGCACCATTATCAAAGTTGATTGTTATTGCCCCACAATTACATTTTGAATAATATTTAATGCTTGCCATAATTATAATTTTAATTACTTAAACTTCTATTTAATTACTGCAAAAAGTGTGCCACAATTTCGGCATGGCACACTTTCACCAATTAAAATTTCAATTATTTAACTTCCAAGATTTTTTCATCTTTAATGATAAAGATAAGGTCTTTTTTTGAGCATTTGTACAAAGAACCTTTTAAATGCGGCATTGAATAAATGATAATATTTTTTAAATAATCTTTCGTTTTTCTTTTAAGAAAATCGTAATTGGAATGAATACGATAAAAATAATATGCAGTATAAATGTCTGCATTGTCTTTCCATTTGTTTCTTTCGTTATGAGCCTCTTTAAGTGTCTTAACGTATTTCCCGTTTGAAATGTATTTGTAGCCGTTTTCCTTTGCCGTGATATTTACCACATCGCTACCTAAAATATTTTTTACCATAATTTATTTTTTTTATTGGTTAGACGATTTAATTACATACAATAATCGTGCCACAAATTATAATTTAATCAAAATCTTTGTCAGAAATTTTATTTTTTTTGCGGTTATAGTGTTTTTTTGATTTATGGACTTTTGAGGGGCGCAAACTAATTATTTTGCCGTGTTCTTTTATTTCACGCTCTCTATCAATTTTGCAAGCAACCTTAAACGCATTGTATTTGGCTTTAATTTTCATAGTTTTTTTATTTTATAATCAAAGGCATAACCATCATCAATTAGTTCTTTTGCAGTTGTCTTTGCCTCGCTAATTGTGTTGCATACCTTATTAAGACAAATAGACCCCCATCGTGTAAAACACACTAATTTACATTTTATAGGTTTCATACTCACTTCCCTTTGTATTTTTGTCAATAAATGATTTTGCTTCCTCCAATGAATTGGTTTCGTATTCGGTTATATCTCCATATCTATCCATAATATAGGCGGTATATGTGCCGTCATTCCACTTTCGTATTTGATTAGATTTGTATATTATAGTTTCCATGATTACCGACTTTCAAGATATTTAATTAATTCACTTTCGCTTTCGCAAACAAATTCAAAACGAGCGGAATTGCCTTGCAAATATTCAAAAACTTGCCATATTGCAGTGAAAACCATATTATATCCATGATTATCAAATAGTGTATAATATAGCGTTCCATTTGCAAGCACAGGCTGTAATGTTATGTCGGCTCTACCACAATATTCAGTGTCAAACCATGTTAATTTTGTCTTTTCCATAATTTATAATTTTAATTGGTTAGTAACATTATTTCTTTATGCAACAATCGTGCCAAAGTGGTTAGTCGGCATAAACTTTTTCTATATATTCTTTAAAGGCATTCGCAACTCTTTCATTGTTGCTTTCATCTATATTTTCTTTAAAATATTGATTTGCCCATCCTACTCGAATATCCACATTATCCACTAAATTAGCAAAAGTACCATCGGGCAGCATAATTCCTGCACAGCATTTTGAATTAAATCCTAAACAATCACCATTCGTGTGTACAATTTTAATACGAAATTTTTTTCCGTTATATCGGAAAATCTGTAAATAACGTTTAGTTGAAAAGTCACCTACTTGGTAAATAACTTCAAATTTTTCATTTTTCTTTGCCATAATTTTATCTTTTTTAATTGGTTAAACTTTCAATTTTATCCTATACAAATATCGTGCCACAATTTAAATTTGTCTCATCAATAAATTATAAATTTTCTCAATTGTCGCTTCACCTAAACGTTTTAAATCACTATCGCCAATATAACTCCCTTTATTCATTGTTACAAATATACCATTAAAAGTATATTGTAATTTTATGTATTTTCGGCCTTTTAAGTCTATTGTATAGACTTGTTTCATTATTTCTTCGATTTTCTTAATCATTTCTTGCTTTGTCATAACTTATAATTTTAATTGGTTAATACATAATACTACAATACAAATATCGTACCAAACTAAATTAGAAAATGATTATAATTGTAATTTTTTTCTTTCATTTCCGTATAACTTTCACTACAATAATAATACAAAAAGTGTGCCACAATTTTCATTATAGCACACAAAAAAGAAAGGAGTATCAACAAGGGAACTATATACCAATTAACATAAGGTTTTAGTATTTAAAGTCAAAATAATTTAGTGCTAATTTGTATATAATTGTTATTAACAATTACGAAAGTTTATCAATATCTACAAGTTCAAAACCATCTTCTATATCCAACAGTGTAAAATCCTCAAAATGACTATCACACAACGCCATTGTCACTTCTTTAATTGTATGCACATAGTAAAATATGTTTTCATCAAATCTATTGTTGTCTACAAGCGTTTTGGTGTCTTTGGGGTCACAAAAACAAAAACGCTCTGTTTCAACTGAATTGTCATCAAAGGTTATTTTGCCATAGAATACAAAGGGTTTGTCACCTACTTTATCTATAATCTTTTGAAGTTTATCTCTTATTATTGTATCTTTCATTACCTTATAATTTTAATTGTTAGACCAAACTTTTTGCAATCCTAATTGCCACTCGTTATTATCATCCATAAGACGGATATTGTTGTCAAGTTCGACAAATAACTCATCGTACTTTGCTCTAAATTGTTCGAGGGTGCAATATTCAGTGTTTCCACAAAGTACATCCCATAAATCTACCATAAATTGTTTTTCGTCCATAACTTATAATTTTAATTGGTTTCTAACTAAATTATCTTTATCAAATATCGTGCCAAACTAAATTATTCCCCACATAAAAATTCGTCAAAATCGGGAGGGCAACTATCTCCATGTAACCAATCGTTTGCCTCGTCAGCAACCCAAACACTTGTACCTAATTCGTCAGTTGTTCCACCCCATTGTTGCCACGACTCATAACAAGCGCAAATATGTATTTCAGTGCCGTTGTCAAGTGTTACAAGCACTTCTCTATTTTCAATATCATTCTCGTTTAAGAGTTCAATTTTTTCAATCTTATATTTTCCCATAGTTCTTTAATTTTAATTGATTAATACTTTCACTGCAATATAACATCAAAAAGTGTGCCAAACTAAAAAAGCGGCACAAAAAATTGCACCGCTCACCAATAAAAATTATAATGATATGTTTACTTTTTTTCTTTTTTTATATATTTTATATCCAATTCTCGTATTTTTTTATCGTTATACCAAACTTTTGCATTGCTTTCTATAATTATTAATTCGAGATTTTCTTTGTTTTCATATTGTGAAACAATCCCCAAAACGACTTTATAAACCGCTTCTTTTGCTTCGGAAAATGTTTTGTATTCAGTTTCGGTGTCATTGGTTACATCAACAACAACATACTTATTCGTTGGAAACAAATCTTCAAGGGTGTTATATGCAATTATTGCCCAATTGCTTTGATTTTTATCGGTTGCAAAACCGCCAATTTCTTTCATACCTTGTCCCATTTCAAATATATGGGTGTAGTAATAATCAAAACCTTTTCTATTTTTCTTTTCGGTATATAGGCAATAGATTTTGTCACCATCTTTGCAATCTGCCTTTGCAGATTCATATCCGCAATACACACACAATTCTTTCGTTTCGCCATAGGTAAGTGGTTCGCCATTTTCTTGAATAATAACAAAATTATGTACATATTCGGTATACAGACATAAAACCTCTTTTTCAGTTAGATTAAGCGCAATATACCAACTATCAATAATTGCACTATTACCGCCATTTAAATCGTATACCAATTTACCAACATCCAAAAAATTAGAGCTAAATTTGTCAAGGTCATAAACAGACAAGTCAGACCCAAATACACTCAAAAGACGGATAAAAATTTCTTTTGCATCTTCTTTGTTACTTGCATCGAAATTGTCGAGAGTGTGATTGTCAATTGCTTTAATGTTAATAGGAAATATTACAAGTATCATAATTCATAAATTTAATTGGTTAGTACTATCTTTTGCTATACAATAATCGTGCCACAAATTATCTTACCTCGGTAATAATATTATTTTTTGTATAAATTTCTAATTTACCGCTACCTATCCTATCAAAAATATGTATTCCCTCTCCATTATAGGCATTTACATGACTACTACTACAAACCCACCAATAGCCTAACATTTTCTTTGCATTACCTATTTCAATACCAATAAGGGCTTTGCTGTCTTTAATCTCATTCGCTTTCATTTCATTTACTGCTTTCATAAATTATAATTTTAATTGGTTAGACACTTTAATTATAATCAAAAAGTGTGCCAAAGTTTTCACAATGACACACTTTCAACCAATTAAATTATAAAACTCGGCATAAAATTTCCATAATTAAATTCTCAATTTTTGATAAACATTCCTCTTTATAAGTTAATGTTGATTCGTTTACGTCATGCTCATCAACTCTAAATGTTTTCATAACTATCTATTTGAGATTTTAATTCATTGATTTCTTTCCTCAATTCATCACTTTCCTTTTGACTTTTGTATGATACATAAATGCAGGTAAACCCCAATACAATAACACACAAAAACAAAAAAGCGCATAAAATTTCCATAATTAAATTCTTTTCTTTTCAAATAATGGTTTTGTCTTTTCAACACCATAGACAATACGAATTATGGTATCAAGCATTTCGCCCATATCCTCCAATGTATTCAAACGAGTGCCTTCAATTTCCTTTTTAATTGCCGCTATTTTTTGTGTGTCATTCATAGTGATTTGATTTTAATTTTTAATTTTCTTCTTCAAATATATTATAGATACGTTCATATAATCTTTCCAAAAAATCGTCATCTTTATCCAAAACGCATTCACTTGATACATTTGTATTAAAATAAACTTCGTTTTCCTCATTGTTGACTTCGACACTCAATATCGTTTCAACATTAGTATAACCCCATCCTTCCTTGTTGATAATAATAAACTCATCTTCGGGCTCGGGGAAATATTCTTCAAATTCAATTTTTCCACCCATAAGGTTTACCATATCAAAAATGGCTGCAATCATTTGTTCGTGTATTGGTTTTAATTGTGCTTTTATTTCAAGCATTTTCTCGGCAAAATTTTTGCTTTGTTCGTTGAATTTAATGTAATCTTGCTCTGTAATCATAATTATAATTTTTAATTGGTTAAACATTCAATTTAATATTATACAAATTCCGTGCCAAAGCACGCAATTGCGTACATTAATAAGCAAATTGTTTGATTTGTCGGTTTATTTCGTCAATTGGTGCATTTATTGTACAATCAATGTCACCTATCCATTCATCATAATTGTCACCAATATAGACTTCTGAACCATCTTTAATAGGTTTCAAGCATATTTCACCTATAATACTATCAACTATTCTATGCACTTGTGCCATAATTTAATCCTCTTCTTCGTTAGTTAGACCCATTTTTTCAGCCTGTTCTCGCAAAGCGTCCCAAAAAGCACCACTATCCAAAATACCATCTTCGATAGCGTTTGCAACTTCTCGCATTTCCTCATTAGACAAGTTTTTGCCGTTGGCATTCACATTCTCAAAATCATCCCTTGACAAAGTTGTTACAACAAACTCATCCACAAGTTCAGTCGGCACAAGCAAAAATTCTCCATGTTTGTCAGAGGACTTTACGACTTCTTCGTTGTTTTCTATTTCAGCATATTGCTGCTTTGCAATTTCATCGGTTTCGTACCATTTTTTGTAAACTTTCTTGTAATACATAATTCTATAATTTTAATTGGTTAATACTATCTTTTGTTATACAATAATCGTGCCACAATTATTAGGCTCATCCAATTTTTTTAATAAATTTTATTTTTTCGCTCGCATAATCTTCACGCCATCCTACATAAAATTTTGTGCCTTTGGGAATAATACACTTGAAAATTACCATATTGGCTGTTAGATACAAACTTTCTTCTGCCATGTTTAAATTGGCATACGTATGAATATAACCATCTGTTACCAAATATTTTCTGCTTTTATCGTCATAAATAACATTACCCTCACCTTTTGCAATAAAATAAGATTTTCCATCAATAATATCATTTGATATTTCAATATATTGATAAGGTGTAAGATAATGCTTAACAAATATATAAGGTTGATAAAGAACCTTATAACACACAATGTCTTCTTCTGCTATATTAGCATTTTCTTTACTTGAATATAAGCACATAATTATAATTTATTGGTTAATGTTTATAATTTTATTCAGTTGGTAGTGAAAACCCTTCATGTAAAAATCCGTATGTGTCTGACAAATAGTCAGAAATTTCATCAACTGACGTATTGTCATCAACTTCAACTTCCAAAGGGAGTTCAATATCTTCCCCATAATAGTAGTGGCTTGATATGGTGTTTTATGGACTTTATTACTATCAACATTGTAAACAGCCTTATAACATTTAATGTCATTTGTTGCCTTTGTCGCTTTGTCAGTTTTTGAGTATAAGCACATAATTTTAATTTTTAATTGGTTAATAACATTCTCTAATATATCAAAGAATGTGCCAAATTGAACTTTATCCCCTACATAAATCAAAAAAATTTCTATGACAATTTGTCAGTATCATTTTGTCATACAAAAAAATATAGGGTAGGTTGGAGTCTACTCTCCTATCGTTGGTGTACCGACAGCCCCTGCGTGGCATTTAGCCATCCTTTATTTAATATGTTTGCTTTCAAGGCGGTGCTTTATTCATTTTAATTATAATTTTCAATACAATATAATAGCAAAAAGTGTGCCATACTTTTCGCAATGACACACTTTCCACCAATTAAAATGTAATATGAAAAACTATGAATTTATGTATTCTACTTGTTCTATAAAGATACGAACTTCATCGGTTGCTGCCTAAGGTTTAATTGTGCTTAAAACACATTATACGGCAACTTCGCACAGAGGCCTTTTAATAAAAGTTCTTTCTCTTTCTCAAACTCTTTTTTCAAGGGCTTTTTTGCTGTGTCTATGTTGTCAGTCACAGCAATAACATTTATATTAATTATAACAAATTTCTTATCCATGATTTATTGGTTAATAATTATAATTTTTTACGCTTTCCCTTGTATAAATCATACACATACCGCCATAATGGACAATATTAATTGTTGGCTCAATATTGAAGATATGTTTTGCCACCCATATAGGGTTTATTTTATTGCCACCTGCGCCTCTATGCAATTCAACCATATCAGTTATTGTCGTGTTTTCAGACACCCACCAAGCATCGTTATTAGACGGAAAATGCTTGTTAATACTTTCATTGATTTTTTCGATTCTTTTTGCCATAAGATATAATTTTAATTGGTTAAACATTCATTTTGGTATTATGCAAATATCGTGCCACAATTACCAAAACAATACGATAAACATAATAAAAATTCCCATAAATACGCTTAATTGGTAACAATTATTGATATATTGTTTTTCTTCGGGACTCATTTTTCCCTCGTTTTCATTCATATAGTCACCAAGTTTAATTTGGTTTATAAGGAATAAAAATTGAATTATAACTAAAACTAATTTTATCATGGTTTAATATTTTCTATATGATACACCGCAATATTCGCAACGATTGATTTCGGAGTTTAAGGGTGCGCCACAGCATTTGCAAATCAAAGGTTTGCTTTCCCTTACTATATATTCGGTTGTCTGTATAAATGTTTTCATTATAAATCTTTTCGTTTTAATTAATATATTGAATTACCTAATTCGTCTGCGTATTCTTCTAATTCTTTTGATTTTTGCTTTATTATTGCCTCGTTCCTTTTTGTTATTTTATTTTGTATCTCGGTATCGTCCATATAGAATATACCATATTCATTATCAAAGAAAATCCAAAGGGCTAAACCATCAAAATAAGCGGCATTTTCTTTTACATTATTCCAATAAAGGTCAAAAAACATTTCATTGGCGGCATCATTGTCAGCAATATATTCGTCAAATTTGTCTTGGACTTTTTCCCACATTTCAAAATAATCTGAAAGTTTATTATTGAATGGGAGTTTATATGTATCGCATTCTATATCTCTCAAATCAAAATCCTCTATCCTATATTGATAACCATCTTTATCTATAAGGTGATTTTTCTTTACTTCTTCGACAAGGTTTTCCATCTTCTCTACAAAGATTTCAAAGTCTTTCATTTGGTTAAGTGTGTTTTGTTTCATGATATTTTAATTTTAATTGGTTAGTAATATTATTTCTTTTTGCAACAATCGTGCCAAATCATGTACGCATTTGCGTATATGTTAATTTATTCTTAAACTATCCAATAGTTCTTTGTGTGTTAGACAATAGTTGATTGCTGCTTCACATGCTTGTTCATAGGTATCTTTTGAGTATATAGTGTGTATTACGTCCTCACTACCTTTTAAGATTTTTCCACTATAATAACGAGTATCATTTGGCTTTAAATAATTCAGATAATGAGTTTGCACTTCAATATCAATATTATGTACTTCCCTCAACCAAGCCATTGCCATTTGTTGAGTGGGTACCGTATAACTACTAGTATGACTATTTTTTGTTAATGTTCCACGATAAGGGCTTTTGAAATGTTCATTATAAAACATTTCGCAAGGCTCATCAAATCCTTTCTCTTTCAGCAGCACCGCAACCTCAGAACTGACGTATGCTTCTTTTATCATAATTTTATTTTTTTATTGTTTAGACAATTTAATACCTTACAACAATCGTGCCAAACTGAACTAAAAATCCATGACTTCTACATCTTTTACCAAATTTATTCTAATTAGTACATATCCAATTATTGCCCAATACTTGTCTTCGCTTATATTGTTTAAACTCAAATCTTCCATACATTGCAAAAACTCTTGCAATACCGAAATAGGATACCCTTTAACTTTTATTAACTCATTGAGAATGCCCGCATAGTCTTCTTTATTTTTCAAATCTTCTATTGTGCCAAAGGCATCAATCATTATTCTAACATCTTTTGCTGTGTACATATTTTTAATTTTTATTGGCTATTTACATTTTCTAATATATCAAAAAGTGTGCCACAATTTCGGCATGGCACACCTCTAACCAATTAAATATAAAACCAATCATCATCCAAAATTTTTTCCCCATATAACGCTTCAATAACTTCCTCAATAGTGTATTTTTTTGTTGCGCAAAGAATATAATTGTCGCATTTCCAAACATCGATATAATCTTTTCCAATCCAACGTTTATTTTTAAATCTTTTCAATGGAACAATTATGTCTCGGTTTATATCTATAATTCTAACAACTGACAATTCAGTTGTATCGTCAAAACTTTGATATTCAATTATAATTCCCATGTTTTTATAATTTTTAATTGGTTATTTACATTAATCAATATAGCAAAAAATGTGCCAAAATATAAAAAAGGCGGTACAAAATTGCACCGCCAATAGTTTAGCCCTCCTCCTCTTCGTTGTTAGTAAGACCAAATTCTTCAGCGCAAGCATCCATTTCTTCCCAATAGTCACTGAAACCGACCCAAAGGTTGCCCATTTTGTCAGCAATTTCCTGCATTTGTTCATCGGTAAGTTCGCTTGGGTCAAAACCTTGCGAAATCAAATCCTGCCTTGAAATTGTGGTAGGCACAAATTCATCCAACATTGGAGTTGGCATAAGCAAAAACTCGCCATTGTCATCACTTGAAACGATAACGCCCTTTTTGTTTTTCAATGTTTCGTAACTCTTTTCAAGAGCGATAGGTGCATTAATGTAGAAGAACTCTTTTCTTTCAATTCTCTTGTAATACATGGTGTGTTTATTTTATTGGTTAAACTTTCAATTTAGTGTCATACAAATATCGTGCCACAATTTATCTCATAGAGTTACAATCTACAAAATCCCATAATTGCGTTTGAAAATTCGCCTCATTGCCTTTAAAGCAATTGAATTGCCCTATTATGCCGTTCTCATTTGAAACAATTACAATTTCAAGCGCACCATTAAATTGATAGTCAAGTTGTGCCAATTTGTCACCTCTTGTGCAATCGTTTATTGCCTCTTGTTTGTCCCCATAGATAATAACATCACCATCGGGAAAATGTAGCGGTTTGCCGTTCTT
>Ga0247610_10001232_pt1 | contig 32193 bp, 26 predicted proteins | sample 174DNAGHGhighgp2_FD_193483 | JGI IMG/M metagenome (GOLD analysis project Ga0247610, IMG submission 193483) | Sheep rumen microbial communities from Palmerston North, Manawatu-Wanganui, New Zealand - 1742 DNA GHGhigh gp2 | ecosystem: Host-associated > Mammals > Digestive system > Stomach > Rumen...
TTATCTATATTTCTTAACTCCGGTAAACTCGGCGTAGCTGATTTATGTTCTTTTTCTTCATCGGTTTCGGTCATGGTTAAGAGTGTATTAGATATAGCTTTTTTAATGGTCTGAGGCGTGATACCGTGTTTTAAATTATATTCAAATTGTTTTTTACGACGACGCTCTGTTTCATCTAAAGCAAATTTTATCGAATCGGTTATTTTATCTGCATACAATACAACCCGTCCTTCTGCATTACGGGCGGCACGACCAATGGTTTGTATAAGCGACCGCGTAGAACGTAAAAAACCTTCTTTATCCGCATCTAAGATTGCAACTAATGAACATTCCGGAATATCCAATCCTTCACGTAATAAATTAATACCGACCAAAACATCAAAAACTCCTTGACGTAAATCACGGATAATTTCTATGCGCTCTAAAGTATCTACATCTGAATGTAAATAGCGAACTTTAATACCGTTTTCATGTAAATATTCGGTCAAATCTTCTGCCATTTTTTTGGTTAATGTTGTTACCAGAACACGATTACCTTTAGCTATGGTTCGGCGACATTCTGCCATTAAATCATCTACCTGACTTTCTACCGGCTTAACCACGCAAATCGGGTCCATTAAACCGGTCGGACGGATAACCTGCTCAGCGAAAACGCCTTTGCTTTGCTCTAATTCCCAATCTCCCGGCGTTGCCGAAACAAAAATGGTCGGTGCGCGAAATTTATCCCATTCTTCAAATTTTAACGGACGGTTATCTACACATGATGGTAGTCTAAAACCATAGTCAGATAAAGTTGTTTTACGATTTCTATCCCCCCTGTACATACCACCAATTTGAGGAACCGAGATATGACTTTCATCAATGAATAATAATGCATCTTTAGGAAAATACTCAAATAAAGTCGGAGGCGGCTCCCCCGGTGCGCGGCCGGTTAAGTAACGTGAATAATTTTCTATACCTTTACAATGGCCGGTGGTTTCCATCATCTCTAAATCAAAATTCGTGCGTTGCTCTAATCTTTGCGCTTCCAATAATTTATTTTGGTCACGAAATTCTTCCAGCCGTAAAGCTAAATCTTTCTTTATATTATTCATTGCTTGCGATAGTGCCGGACGCGGTGTTACATAGTGATTTGCAGGATACACTGTTATTTCTTCCAATTCCGCCGTTTTTTTACCGGTCAACACATCAAATTCACTGATTTTTTCTATTTCATCACCAAAGAAAGATACTCGCCACCCTCTGTCTTCATAGTGCGCCGGAAAAATATCTAAGGTATCGCCTTTAACACGAAACGTAGAACGTACAAAATTCGCCTGATTTCGCTCATATTGTAAAGCTGCTAATTGTTTGTATATTTCACGCGGTTCAATACATTCTCCTACTTTAAGAGAAAAGGCCATTGATGAATATGATTCCATGCTACCTAAGCCATATATACAAGAAACAGAGGCAACAATAATCACATCTTTTTCTTCCAAAACATTACGTGTGGCACCATGACGCATGCGGTCTATTTGTTCATTAATCGCCGAATCTTTTTCTATATAAGTATCTGTTTTAGGAATATATGCTTCCGGTTGATAATAATCATAGTATGATACAAAGTATTCCACGTGATTATGCGGAAAAAACTCTTTCATTTCCGCATAAAGTTGTGCTGCCAGAATTTTATTAGGAGCCATAATCAAGGTTGGCTTTTTCATCTGCTCAATAATTTTTGCCATAGTGAACGTCTTACCGGAACCGGTCACACCTAACAGAACTTGATTTTTTTCTCCGCGTTTTAAACCTTCACATAACTGCTCTATTGCCTCCGGTTGATCGCCTGAAGGTTCAAAAGGGCTGACTACTTGAAATTCATTACTCATAGTTTCTATATAATGCGTATTTTTGCTATTTGTCAAGAATACCGATTAATGTTTTTATTGACTCATAATTTAAATTTATCTATGTTGTATTAGCATTTTATATCATTATGAAAATTAATTATTAACTTAATATAAAAAGATTATGAATAATCAAAGTAACTCGCAGCGTCACAAAAAAATTTTGACGCCTTATGAGCAGAGGCAACATTTCCTCGGTAAAATTGTGAATACTATCGTCTGGACAGTCCTTGCTATTACAGTAGTTTTATGGTTGATTGACTGGAAATATGGTGTCGGTGCGGTATTTTTCGGAATTTGGAGTTCTTTCTGGTATGAGCGCGGCAAACGTTCACAAGTGGTTGATGAATACGAACAAGACGGCTATATTGAAGACGGTTTACGTTGGATGTTTATCAGTTGGATTGTTTTTGCTGTTTTAGCCTTAGCTGGTGCTATTTGGTATGCATGTCAATCAGATGATAGTCTCTTTTCTTAAGTAAAAATTTTTACATATAAAAAGCGCCTAGTCATTGGGCGCTTTTTGTATGTAAGATAGATTAATAACTGTGCTTTTTATTTTTAAGCCATTCAATTAATGTTAATTCTTTACCCAGATTTAATTTGCTGTATATTTGCTCTGCATAATTTTGATAGAATCTCTGTTGTACTCCCCTACTCTGCTCAGCTTGTTTGGTTAACCTCTGCATTGTTCGGTATGCTTTCACCTCATCTTGAATGGTCATCGGAATATTTTCCATACATATATCCGCCTTTATCAGATGTGCCGTTTGCCATATTACAAATGGCTTTATAAATTCGTCAGCCGTATTTAAGCAAAGACATTTTTGTGAATAACTTTGACGTGCTATGACCAATGGCTCAATCTGACCATCTGGCAATTTAACCTGATTAAGTTTAGGATTATCAGCAATATAAGCAAACCATTCAACCAGCTTAGGTGAACAATCTTTTTTCGTATTGCTTCCATCTCTATTGGGTACATTATGAAATATACGCGCACATTCGCGTGCTGTCATTTCATTATTTTGCTTAGGGTGTAACACTTCTGCATTTTCTTTATCCTGACGATAAGTACAACCTGCCCATTGTGCAAAAGCCTTAAAAACTTCTTCTCTATGCCCCGCTGTATTTAAGCAAAAAGCCGGACGATTATTTTCTCCGTTTCGTGCCACAATTATTGGAATTTCACCTATTGCAGTCTGGCATTTATTTGCTTTCGCATCAGCATACAGTTTTTCAAATAAACAATGTAATTGTTTTAATTTTTCGGCACCGGCTAATTTTTTTCCATTAACATAGATATCATCTAAAAATTGTTTGGCATCAGTGGCAATCAGTTCACCTTGACGTTTTGTCGGTAGTATTTCTCCTTTATAGGTTATATTTGAAATGAGAGCGAATGCTTCAAAAATTTCTTTTTGCGGAGCATCTATATTATTAAAATAGCAAAATGCTCCTCTTCCCGGATTTTGCCGACAAACAATAATTTCTACTTCTCTACCATCGGATAGTACGCACTTATTTAACTCAGGATACATATAATACAAGGTTGTCATTTTCTCTTTTAATCTTGTGCGCTTCTTTGATTTCGTCAGTTTATGACCATCTTCATCATATATATTATCAAAGAATTGTATCGCAGCACTTGCATTTAGTTCACCTTCACGAATAGGTAATTTTTTAGTCATCCGATTTCCTACTTTTGTTTAAATACAGATGGATACTATCATATTTTTTTGTTCATTGCAACAAAAAAGGACGCCGAAGCGTCCCTCTTTCTACTATTTTCTTTCTTATATCATAAATCGCATTAATGCTATCAAATAGACATAAACAATAAAAGCTATAATTTTGTAAAGTAATGCGATTGTCATCACTGCACCGCCGATAACAAATGCTTGTATCAATATTGCGGCAATTACAGCCACTCCCAGCATAATCAGCCAATAATGCTTTGTCTTCGTCATTAATAATGATATAATCACTGCGGATAATGCGACATATAAGTTTTGCATTTGCGTAAATACAGCACTTACTTCTTTGGTTATCAAAGAAAGATGAGCCACAAAAGCCGTTAGAATGATAACAGTGGCAATAATAAAAATTCTAAAACACACTTTTTTTGACATTATTTAGCTCCTTTAGAGACTTTTTTCTTTGTTTTTGACGTTTTTTCTTTTACCTCTTTTAGTATGGCTTTAGATGTATTCTTAGCCGTTATTTTTTCTTTTTTAACAGTTGCTTTGGAAGCTGTTTTAGAAGCAACTTTCTTTTCTGTTTTAGGTGCAGATTTGATTGTCACTTTCTTTTCCTTTTGTGAAGTTGGCTTTTTATATACAAAAACTTTTTCGGGAATACCGGCCAAAGAGGATTGTATTTGTTTGATTTCCTCTAAATGATACAATGGAAACATTTCGGAGATAACTACACAAGTATCTTTGATTTCCTCGGATAATTTTTTACCTAAAGGTTCCCCTGTTACCTTTAATACGTAGCACATAATTAAATCCATATCCGCGTGAGAAGTTTTCATATAATTACCTTTGACAAAGGATATATTTTTAAGCCCTGCCATTTTCGCTTTTGCTTTACCCATTGTCAGCGGTACAATATCCCACTCTAAACCGATAAATTGATGATGAGGAAATTCTTTTGCTAACGGTAGTAATAATGCGCCACTTCCACAACCTAAATCCGTTACTTTCAATGGCTTCTTGGATTTCCTTAAAACCGAACGCGCTTCATTTAAGATATCTTCTTTGATTTTACCGTAACTTGATACAAAAGGTCCGTATTTACCACAACCGCAACGTATAAATGAATAAAATTGATAAATCACATAAATCGCTGCTAAAAGACCAATAATTGCTACTAATAAAACAAGCAATCCCTTACAACACATATTCAATCTCCTATTAATAAAAAATATTGCTAAAATTGCAATTTGCGTTATATTTATCATAAATTGTTTAAGAAAATATTTAAGAGGTTGTTTCATGCGTGATAAATATCAGAAAATTTTGTTTTTAACAGGTGCAGGAATTTCCGCGGAATCCGGTCTTGCTACATTTCGCAGTGAAAACGGATTATGGAATCATCATCGCGTGGAAGATGTGGCAACTATTGAAGCCTACTATAGGAATCCTGATTACGTACATGATTTTTATAATACCATGAAGCCAGAGCTATGGAATGCAAAACCTAATCCAGCGCATTTAGCTATTACTAAACTGCAAAATGAATATCCTGCAGAAATTAATATTATTACTCAAAATGTGGATACGTTACATGAAAAAGCCAAAAGTCGTAATATTTATCATATCCATGGGCAAATTAATCAGGCTGTATGTTTGAACTGCGGTAAGGTCTTAGAAACTTGGGGTGATGTTACATCTGAAACTGTTTGTGAAGGGTGTCATATCATGGGCATGATGAAGCCTAATATCGTCTTTTTCGGAGAAAATTTACTTTGTATGGATAAAGTTGAGGAACTCTTGAGAACATCTGATTTATTTATCTCCGTTGGTACATCTGGTGTCGTTTTTCCGGCGGCCAGTTTTGTGCAAACGGCAAAATACTATGGAGCAGATACCGTAGAATTTAATCTTGAGGCAACTTCCAATAACTTTTATTTTGATAAGCATATTATGGGAAAGGCCGGTGAGACACTGCCACAATTTATTAATGAGCTATTGGCCAAGGTCAAGGGCAATTAGATTTTAGAAGCATTGCCAAATAATCTTTAGTAAAAATTTGCATTGGTGCTTTAGCAATCATATTTAATTTCTCACAAGCATCAGCTTGGTAGAAACTCTCAGAATTTTCAGGGGAGAAAAAGCGTGCAACATTTTGTCTGATAGGTTCATTTTCGGCCTCATAGGTGGTTTTATAATGCTTTATACTGTCTCCGTGGCGAATATGTAAATCTTGCGTCAAAGCCGCAAATTTAGCACCAGCAAATAACATCTTTAACCAAAAGTCCCAATCTTCCGAAGCTTTTAATTTAGTATTATATTTGATCTTATTATTCTTTGCAAACTGACGACGGTACATCACATTTGAATTACCGAAATTGTTGTATTGGATTAATCCGGTGGCAATCTCATTATGATTTAGCGGTATTCGAGGTAAACCGATGATTTGTCCGGCAACTGCGGTTATCTCCGGATGATTTTCTAAATATGCCGCTTGTTCTTCTATCCTATCCGGTAAACTTTCGTCATCATCATCCATAATAGCTATATATTTACCGCGGGCAAGTTCTGCTACACGATTTCTGGAATAGGCAATACCTTTATTTTTTTCATTCTTATAATATCGGATACGCGAATCTTTCTTTAGGTATTCGGCAATAACTTCATCTGTATTATCTGGTGAACCGTCATTTAATATTATAAATTCAAAATTTTTATAGTTTTGATTTAAGATACTTTCTATAGCTTTAGGGGCTATATCTGCTCTTTTATAGGTTAACATAACAACGGATACCAAAGGGGTTTTATACCTCTGATATCCGATGCTAAAAATCATTATAACGGCAACAAAAGCCAATGTTGCCCATATGTATTTTTTCATATTTTATTGGGCTATAATACGTGATGGATTACCATATAATACCAAACAACGTTGACCAACCATTAACGGCTGTGCGGCGCCTTGAGTAATACTGATAGCTTGTCCGTTATCAAGCTTAACAATATATTCGTAACCTGTTTGAGAGCTTAAGCCTTTTTGAGCTGCACTACCGGCTAAACCACCTAATAATGCGCCACCGACAGCACCTAATGCGCTTCCTCTACCGCGACCAATTGTTGAACCGGCAACACCACCGGCGATACCGCCAATCATTGTTCCGGCGGTTGTATCTCCGCTATCGACGGAAACTTGGCGTACACTTAAAACTGTGCATTGTGCAACAGTAGAAACTTTACCGACAGAACTGGTTGAATAGTGATCTGAATTGATATCTTCTGCACAACCGGCTAACATAACCACTGCGCATACTGTGCTTAAAAATTTCTTAGACATTGGTATCTCCTTTAATGATAATATTTGGTTTTAATTTAATTAATATTTTTTTATTGTCAAGATGACCTTTGTCGTTCTCCATTTTCCCAGCATAAAAAATTTATATAAAAAAACATCTTGACCCTGTTGGACAAATATGATATATTTATGTCAATATTTCGCTTTATGTTTAATTTTAATGTTTAAGTTTTATGGAAAGAACAATGAAAATTGCGGACCAGTATCGCCGCAACAAAAAGAATGGACGTGAACTTCCAAACTTGGTTGAAATGCTTTCAAAGCCAAGTATTGATTATGACCGTGTTGAGGCTCTCCTAATGGTACAGCCTCAGATGATTCATGACATTAAGTGTTCATACAAAGATGGTGGATTGCTCTACGAGGTACCGGCAAATATGGATAGAGATATACAAGCTTGCAATTTGCAGGCCGTCTCTATTGTCTGCTGGGCCTTAACTCCCGGAGATTTCAACCGTGCGATCACTCATCTGAGCCGACGCAAACAGCATTACATTAAGGGAGCGTGGATGCGTTTCCAAAATGCTAAACGTCAAGCAATGGCAACAGCGTAGTCATTTCTCTGCTTTGAACAACAAACAGCCCCTACCTTACCGGTGGCGGCTGTTTCCTTTTTAAATAAACCTAAATATGGGTATAGAAAAGAGCGATGTGATATAATAAAGGGGCGCATAAAAATTTAAGGCAGAGTTTTTCAACCCTGCCTTAAATTTTTATCTTAACCTTGCGCCCCTCAACAGCCTTCGGCTGTGTGCTATGCGCACCGCAGTCCTACGCGGACAACGGCAAGGCTCGCCCTGCACCCTTTAGGCACTCTTACCTAATTGTGCAGCAACTTCCGATGCAAAGTCTTCTTCACGCTTCTGTAAACCTTCACCGAGCTTAAAGCATACAAAACCGCCTAACTTTACTTCAGCGCCATTCTCTTTGCTAAACTCAGCTACAATGTCTTTAACCTTCTTATCCGGATCCATAATGTAAGCTTGTTCTTCTAAAACAACTTCTTCATAATATTTACGGATACGACCTTCTACCATCTTCTCTACAATGTTAGCCGGTTTACCGGAAGCTAATGCTTGCTCCGAGAAAATCGCTTTTTCACGAGCAACAGCCTCTGCCGGTACTTCTGCAATTGTTTGTGAAATTGGGTTAGTTGCTGCAATATGCATCGCAATATGCTTGCCTAATTCCTGCATCTTAGCCTTATCGCCATTTCCTTCTAATGCTACTAATACACCAATCTTACCAACATTCGGACGAGCTGCATTGTGAATATATGAGCAAACAACACCATTGTTTGCACTTAAATATGCAGAACGACGTAAATTCATATTTTCACCGATCTTGGCAATCATATCGGTTAAAATTGTACCCATGTCCTTACCTGTTACAGGACATACAAAAGATTTTAATGCTTCTACATCGCCTTTAACAGCCAATGCGGCTTTGGCAGAATTTTCTACATAATCTTGGAAAATCTCATTCTTGGCAACAAAATCGGTTTCAGAGTTAACTTCAACAACTGCACCGGCGTTACCTTCAACATACACAGAAACCAAACCTTCTGCAGCGATACGACTAGCTTTTTTAGCGGCAGATGCTAAACCTTTCTTGCGGAGCCAGTCAATTGCTTCTTCCATATCGCCATTCGTTTCAACCAGTGCTTTTTTGCAATCTAACATTCCTGCACCGGAGGTCTCTCTCAAACTTTTTACCATTGCTGCGGTAATTTCAGCCATTATTTTCATCCCCTTGTCTTAAATTGAAAAATCAGGCGGCAGCTCTGCCGCCGCCTTTTACTAACGTTTAATTATATTAAGCGTTTTCTACGTTGTCATACGTTTCAGCAGTATCTTCTACTTTAACGCCTTTGTCGGCAACTTCTTGACTCATTCCATCCAAAATTGCAGAAGAAACAAGTTCACAATACAATTGAATGGCACGAATTGCATCATCATTACCCGGTACCGGATAATCAACGTCATTCGGATTTGCATTTGTATCAGTAATACCAATTACAGGAATTCCTAATTTTTTAGCCTCTTTTATTGCTAAAGATTCTTTAGGTGTATCAATTACAAATAATAAATCCGGCTGACCACCCATATTCTTAATGCCATCTAAAGAAAGAGCTAATTTTTCTTGTTCTTTCTTAATATTTTGCATTTCTTTTTTGGTGTAGCCTTCATAAGCGTTGTTCTCTTCCATCTCATTTAATTTAACGAGACGATTGATTGAACGATTAACTGTTTTCCAGTTCGTCAACATACCACCGAGCCAACGATAGTTAACATAATATTGTCCGCATCTTTCGGCACTTTCTTTAACAATCTCTTGAGCTTGACGCTTGGTCGCAACAAACAGAACTTTGCCGCCCTTTGCTGCAACGTCGCGTGCAACTGCCAATGCTGTATAAAGCATCGGATAGGTCTTTTGCAAGTCAATGATATGAACGTTATCTTTTTTGCCGTATATGTACGGAGCCATTTGCGGATTCCAACGACGTGCGTGGTGTCCGAAGTGTACGCCTGCTTCAACAAGCTGACGTAATGTAAAAGTCGGTAATGACATATTTTATTTCCTTATTTTCCGGTTAAACCTCCGCAGGCGGATAGCCTAAATTTCTTTAAGCACCGGAGCGTGAAGCCTTGAACTCCAAGACCGACGCCATGCCTACGTGTGAATTATAAAAACGGCACAATTGCCGCTTTCGCCTAAGTTTTATAAGCATAAAATATTTATTTTGCAAGAGTTTTTTTATGTTTTCGTAAAAAACTTGTTTTTTTATGAAAGTATGCTATCATTATTTTAAGAGGGAGGGGTATTGTGATTGAAAAAGATAAATTAGCGAAAGAACTTCAATTGATGAATGAATATACCGGTTCGTCATTTTTCTCTTATGACCAGCTTCATAATGACACAGTATCTACTGAATTTCACTATGACTACAAAACTGTTATAGAGACTGTAGCTAAAAATCAATCTTTATCTTATGATCAAGCGAAAAAAGTTCTTTTAGATTTAGATGTTTTACATCCGCTCCCAAATGATGAATATGCTGTTGATGTCGGTGCAACAACACGTGGAGGCGGCGGCTTAAATTATAGCCACGGCAAAGCGGTTTTTTCTTACTCTGACGGAGATTGGCAAACAAATTTTCATGAAGAGGCACACTCATTGCAACACCAACTGGATTTGTTTAACAAGGATACATTAGATGATATGTATCATCATTCATCTACTCCTCTTACCGATAAGCAGAAAGGATGGGCTACTTCTGACACCTACAAAACTTATTTGAAGGAAATGCATTCAGAGGCGTTTTCTTATATGACATTATTATTTCATTCTAAATCTTTAGGAGATTTTCTCAAGACTTCTTACGATGCACTGGCAAGAGGAGCTTCCTTTACTGCCACGGCAGCAACAGAAAAAAATAATAGGTATGATGTTCCTGATCCTAGTGACAAATTTTATTCCACATATCCGGTTATGAAAGCAGTAATTAAAGAAGCTTGGAAAATAAGAAAAGATAAAAAATTACAAAAAGAACTTATTGATGAAAATGGACACATTATACCTGAAAAGCTTGCGAGACATTGTGAAAAACTTGTCATTAAAAGTGCTTATACACCAAGAACATTCGGGGCTCTTCTTAACAGAAATTACATATATTTTCGCAAGCCTACAGAACATGGTTGGCGTTCAGATACAATTAAAGCTAAATTTTTTCAGGAAACAATTAAACCCGTTTTAAAACATTTTGTTCCGCGCAATAATTCCTATGGCAAAACATACAAAATGCATCAAGAGTTAGAAACAGATACTTTACAAAAATTGCAGAAAATATTTATGTCACCAAGAGAAATCGACTCACCTCATATTTCTGCTGCATACGATATAGAGCGATTACATGCCGGTATGGCCAAAATTAATATTCAAGGCGATTTTTCCAGACATACCGAGCTATTACTTCGAACTATTTTGAAAAAAACGCAGCAAACTAAAGATTTTTCCGAAGCTGGAGCGCAACGTCATGCGGAAATTTGCGTCTCTTTATTGGAATTACCAGAGGCCTCTAAAAATGATTTAATTAACTTTTTCAAAACATCTAATGAAATCATTACACAAAATCAAGATAATCCTTATTTCGATAAAATGATGAGCTATTTTAATCTTTCGGTTGAAAGGCAAAAATTGTTTGTGGAGAAATTAAAAGATTCTCCTGATGATATTGATTATAACCAATCAAAAGAATCTGATACTTTATCGGGATTAATGCGCGCAAAAAATGCCGAAGAAACAAAATTGTGGCTGGAAGCCGGAGCTGATGTTAATGCTAAAGATAATGATGGCTGGACAGCTTTAATGTATCCTCAATCTTTAGAACAAATGGAATTGTTAATTAATGCAAGCGCTGATGTAAATGACTGTGATGATTGGAAAGGTACAGCACTTATGTATCATGCTAATGATTTAGCCAAAGCAAAACTATTAATTGAACATGGCGCCAATATTAATGCTGAAGATGTTTTTAATAAAAGCGTTTTATTGCATGCCTCCAATGCTGATGTTGCGGAATTACTTTTGAAATTGGGCGCTGATGTTAATAAAACAGATTATAATGGTAATTCCGCGTTAACACTTGCAACCGATCCTAAACATGTAGAAGTTTTGATTAGATACGGCGCTGATGTTAATTATACTGATAGTTCCGGTAAAACTTTGATTATGTCAGATTGTTCTGTTGAAAAAATGGAACTCTTAATCAAGGCGGGAATTGATATTAATGCAACAGATAATCAAGGTTGTACTGCGCTTATGAACTATTTAACAGAAGATAAGCGCAGCCAGCTAAATCTGTTAATTAACGCCGGTGCAGATGTTAATATTCAAGATAACAATGGATATTCAGTGCTTATGTATGCTTGTAATAATGAGAAACTTACAGATTTATTAATCAATGCCGGGGCTGATGTTAATGCTAAAAATAAATTTGGGAAAACGCCGCTTATGTTATGTCAGGACGAGAAATCCGCAGAATTACTGATTAAGGCTGGTGCTGACATTAACTATGCTTTGGAAAATTTCGGCACTCAAGAAGAAAAAGATCAATTGCGTCTTATTGTGCAAAAATATAATGAGAAAAATGAGTACCTATCTTCCATCAGAAAAAAGGTGGCTCATAAAGTTGATAATATATTAGGAACACAGTTGGAAAATGTTCATTTACCGCAATTTATTAAAGACAAAGAACGTCATTTAAGTGTAAAGCTTGTTGAAACTAAGGATAAACGCCAAGAAAAAAAAGCCAATTCAACCGACACTACTTCAGAAAATAAACAAAATACTGCACTTGATACACAAAATAAAACTACTACCTCAATATTGTTAAAAGGGAGGAAAGCTAATGAAACAAACTCTCATTGATAATTTTAAGAATGCTCTTAAAAATAAAAATTTTCATAGCTATTTGGTTCAGCAATATAAATCAGGGGAATTAGAAAAGATATTGCCTGAGTTTGTGCAGCTTCTCAACACTCCTGAACTTGATGATAACGGGACTAAAGTTTCTGTGGGGATACGCACTTTAGAACTCTTAAAAAAAGCCGGTGATGCTGATGAAAAAACAAAATATGCATTGCTCTTACATGATATTGGTAAAATAGTCACCTCAAAGGATTTACTTCCTAGACACTCTTTAATGCATGGAGAGCATGCAGCTCCAATTATTAAAAAAATTTCAAAACGCTTAGATATGCCTGAGGATTATACTGATTTTGCCGTACTTCTCGCATGTGTGCATACTAAGGCTTATCAATTTAAGGATATGGATAATGCTGATTTATTTGAGCTTAACAATATGATTCCAGCTCAAAATTTTGATGAATTATTACATTGTTGTCAAATCTGTACAGGAAGTCTGAGATATGATGAGAAGAATTCTTCACAAATTGCTCTTGGCATTGGATACAATCGGTTTAAAACGTTCCATACTCGCGTTAACTCCGGTGATATGAATATTTGGCGTGATATTTTGCAAAAAAGAAAAGATGGACCAGATATTGTCGTTTAATACATATTGTTTAGTATAAATTATCTTTATAGAAAAAACATCCCAATATTGAGGGTAGCTATGAAATTAACGATTAAATGAAAATTTCATTAAAATAGTATTTTTGTTAATTCATATTAGCTATTTTTTCTCAATCATCCATTGTTTTGTCTAATATTTTTTGTTAAAATATTCTATATTTTGCTTGTCTCAAGCTTTTTCTTTTTATATATTTTTGGCCATAAAAGTGTTAATAAACAAAGGATAATAAGACATTATGAGTGATTTATTTGAAAATTCTGCAGCAGTTGCCGCTAAAGAGGAATATTCGGCAAGAGATATTGAGGTTTTGGAGGGATTGGATCCAGTACGCCACCGCCCCGGTATGTATATCGGCGGTACAGATGAGCAAGCTCTACATCATTTAGTTGCAGAAATTTTAGATAATTCTATGGATGAAGCTGTAGCCGGTTTTGCTACTCGTATTGAAATTACGGTCAATGCTGATTTATCCGTTACCATTACAGATAACGGGCGCGGTATTCCGGTCGATCAGCATCCTAAATATCCGAATAAATCTGCTTTGGAAGTTATTTTTACCACGCTTCACTCAGGTGGTAAATTCGGAGGGGGAGCTTATAAAGTTTCCGGTGGTTTACACGGTGTCGGTTCTTCGGTTGTTAATGCTCTTTCTAAAAAGCTTATCGTTGAAGTTGCTCGCGATAAAAAACTTTATCGTCAGGAGTATTCTCGAGGAAAACCTTTGACTGCTTTGGAGCTTATTGGCAATGCACCAAACCGTCGTGGAACAAGTATTACTTTTTTACCAGATGAAGAAATCTTCGGAACCGATAATCAGTTTGTACCGGCTAAAATCTATCGTATGGCGCGCTCAAAAGCTTTTTTATTTAAGGGTATTAAAATCTTTTGGAAATGCGCACCGGAACTGATTAAAGAAAGTGATAATATTCCTACGGAAACTGAATTCAATTTTCCTAACGGTTTGCTAGACTTCTTAAATTATCAAATCGGTACCAGATTAACTGTTAACCGCCTGCCCTTCTCCGGTGAGGCAGAACTTGCCGGTGATGAAGGGAAAGTGGAATGGGCTATCAGTTGGCCAGAAGATGAAAAAGGGTTTTGTAATTCTTATTGTAATACAGTTATTACCCCACAAGGCGGAACACATGAGCAAGGTTTTCGCACAGCTCTCTTAAAAGGCTTAAAAGAGTATGCCGATATGGCCAATATTAAAAAGGCAGCCGGAATTACCGGTGATGATTTTTTAAGCGATGCTGCTATTATGCTCTCCGTATTTATTCGTGACCCACAATTTCAAGGACAAACCAAAGATAAGTTAACTTCAACCAAAGCGGCTTATTTAGTTGAAAAAGCAGTTAAAGATTCTTTTGATCACTGGCTTTCTTCGGATAAAGAAAATGCTGATGCGCTGATTTCTTATGTGATTGACAGAGCTGAACTTCGTAAAAAACGTAAAGAAGAAAAAGTACAGAATCGAAAATCCCCAACTAAAAAATTAAGACTTCCCGGTAAATTGGCGGATTGTTCCAAAGCCGCAGCAGAAGATACTGAAATATTTATTGTCGAAGGTGATTCTGCAGGAGGTTCAGCTAAGCAAGGGCGCGACCGTATGACGCAAGCCATTTTGCCGCTACGTGGTAAAATATTGAATGTTGCCAGTGCCAGCCTTGATAAGATCACACAAAACCAAGAGATCAAAGATATGATTGAAGCGCTCGGTTGCGGTACAAAAGATAATTATAAAGAAGAAAATCTCAGATATGAAAAAATCATTATCATGACCGATGCTGATGTTGATGGAGCGCATATTACGTCTCTTTTGATGACATTTTTCTATCAATATATGCCCAAACTGATTGAAAACGGGCATTTGTTTATTGCCACCCCACCGCTTTATAAAATTGTTTATGGCGGCAAGAACTACTATGCACTTGATGATGAGGAAAAAGATAAAATCTTAAGCAAAGCTAAAGCCAATCAAAAACCTGAAATAAGTCGCTTTAAGGGTTTAGGAGAAATGAGTGCTTTACAGCTTAAAGAGACAACTATGGATAAGAACAACCGCGTTCTTTTACGTGTCACTATTCCTACGGCTAACACCGAAGAAGCTCGTGATGAGGCGTTTGAAACCAGAAGACAAGTTGAACGCTTGATGGGTAAAGACCCAGAGCAACGTTTCAAATTCATCATCGAACGTGCTAAATTTGCCGAGGACTTAGATATTTAATCAAGCGTTTTTTATTGACTCATTTTACTTATCATTTTATAAAATGGATAGTTTATGTAAGATTATTCCTATCTATTTTATCAATAATTAAAATATTTCAACTATGCAAAAAGAAATTTTTAAGAGATTCCTTCCATCTTTTATAGGGGGATCTATCGGTATTACTATTGCCGCGGTTATTATTCACTATGGATTACATGCAACTGTATTACACACTCTGACGGTTTCTCTTCTGACTTTTGTTCTTTATATGTCGGTGCGGTATGTCATGATATATAAGAAAGTCTACAAAGAATTTTTTGAAAATTATGCCGTACGCACACCGCTACCGATTGTCTATATCGGTGATAAAGGACTTTATGACAAGTCTTACTTAGATTTACGTTATATTAGCAAAGTCTGGGGAATTAAAGTTAATGGTATTTATTACAAGGCTAGCATTGAAAAGGATTCTTACAATAATATCCATTTACCTTTCAAAGATGTAGAAATTGCTATCAATCATGAAAATTACGGAGCTAATTCTCTTTATTACGCTTCCTTGCCTCTTGCTGATGATTTACTCAATGTTTGTCGTCTGGAAAAACAGTTTTCTGCTACTGTTGCAATACTTAACCGCTTCAACATTGCAGCTACAGATTGGTGCTATCCTTACTTCTGGTGTTTAAGTCAGGAAAAAAAGCCCTCAGTCTGTTTTTTTAGTGCCCGTGAACCTTATGTTCGTGTAGCCGATAATGACGGACATTATTGTATCAGACTTGTAGCAAAATAGTTATTTTACTTAATTGAAAGCCCTTCTGTTTGCATTAAGCATTCAGAAGGGCTTTTTTTAGAATATACAGCCTGCCATATTGTACATCTATCGCAGGGGTATTAAGGCATATAAGGCATACCAAGTGGCTCACCGTCTGCACCGAGATTGTCTCGGTATGAGGGATAGTCATCACTGCCAGAATAGTCACTACTTGAAGAACTACCGCTGCTGTGATCCAAAACTGCAGCTGAAGCACCTAACCCAACAGCACAGAGAGCGTAATACGTGAGAATCGCTGTAAACATAATTAATAATTTTTAAAAGGGTTAATACTTTCGTTACTTAACACATTTCCTGACATCATAATTGACATTAAGCGCAGTACTGCTTAAATCTAGGACCTCATAATTAATTTATCGTGTCCTAAATTAAGGTGTTTTTCATCATTTGTCAAGGTTTACATCTGTTTTAATCATACATCCGGTAATATTTTTTACTATAATCATAATCACATTTTGCCGGTGCAAACTCCGGTTTTAATATATATAAGTTCGTTGTATTATCAAATTTTGTATAATATTTATTTATTAAATTTATATCCGGTAAATGTACCAGTACGTCTTTGCCTCTTTCTTTATAATATTTATCAAAATACGGTGCGGCATTAATGATTTTCGGTTTATATGTTTCTATTACCTGATTAATATTCATTAGCGGATGAATACCGACTTTAGCGCCAATAACATCTGTTTGTCCCAGTAAATTCCAGTAATAGTGCGGATCGCGATTATATAAGTTATAGATAATTCCATCGCCATTTAAGACGTAATCACATGGTGTTGTGCGCATTGCGACAAGTTTATTTAACGGATAATAAAAGCGCGGTCTGGGATTTCCCATATTACCTTCATAGATTGCCGGCTTATACATACTCCAATGTACTAATAGTCCCGGAATAAAAGTTAATATCCACCAACGTTTGAAAAACTTTTCTTCTAAAAAGACTGCTGTTAATATTGATGCAGTATATACCAATAAGTAGAAATAGTAAGCAAATCTTGAAAAATAAAATAACCGCTGACAGGCTTCACTCACAAAAATCAATGCTAATATTTTAAAATATACATTAGAACCTTTTGAGCAAAAAATTATTGCTAATGTTGCTCCAACTAGGAGTATTCTTAATTCCAGCCATATTGTTCCAATTCGTCTATCTACAAATAATTCCGGTATGTACAAATTAAATGTAAAATTTGAATGATACCAAACACCTAAAATATCATTGGCGTATAAATACATACCATATGCCAAACTGAGTGTTAGAGGTATTACGCAAGCATATAATACATCTGCTAAACTCATTTTCTTTTTATAGATTAAATATAAGGTAATTATTCCCAGCAGAAGCAGCGTAAAAATAATCTTCTGCAAAAACATAAACGAACACCAAAAGAGAATAAAGGCTAAAAACAGGTGTCCAAACTTTTGTTCCTTTAAGTAGTAAAAATAGTAGTACAGACCGGCAAAAAAGGCGGTCATCATAAAATTATCCGGTCTAAAATGAACAATTGATAGAAGTATGTACGGTGTAAAAGCGGCGGCAGCGGCTACCAGTCCGGCAAATTTTGTACTTAAAAAACGCGATGTTATCAAATACAAATAGTAATAGTTAATAAAAGATATAATGATCGAAGATGATAGAGCTATTGAAGTAATCGTATTATCATCCACTCCTTTGGCGTGCAATCCCGCAATCGGCGCAAATAAATACCACAGCAAAGGATTATGATGTTGGAAAAAATCTTTATAAGGCTCAAAATGCGCAAAAATCAACCATGCTGAATGAATATGCTCTAATGTGTCCCCACCCAAAGTGTCGGTTTTCCATTCTACATACATACAAAATATAAAACTTAGAACCAAATGGGCTAAAAGTAATATTGCGGGAATTTTATGGAACAACGCTTTCAGATTAGGCATTCTGTCCTCCTTTTAGGGTATTAATACCGGTTGGCGAAAAACGTTTTCCATAAATGATAACGTTACATAGCTTAAAATAAAAGCGATAACCGGTGATGCAACCCATCCGGACATCAATTTAAGTACTAACCGCCATTTTATACCTTTGCCCCCCTTAGCAAGGCCAATTCCGACAATTGCACCTATTACTGCCTGAGTACTGGAAACCGGAACTGCCGGTAAAGTTGGTAAATGAAGAGATGTCAACAACTCTGCTAATTTTTCTGATGAAAACATTATTAATACCAGTGATTGCGACAAAATGACAATCCATGCCACAATCGGCGATACGGCAAGCAAATTTTTACCAACATTTTTGATGGCTTTCTGGGAATATGTAAATACACCGATAAAAGCAGCTATACCACCTAGCAGAAATAATATTTGCACGCTACTTAGTGTATAAAAATTGCCCAACTTAATCGGGTGAAATTTACAAGAATCCACAAATACACCAACGACGTTTGCCATATTATTGGCCCCTAAAGCGTAGCCGCCTAATGCCGTTGTTAAAATCATACCGGTACGAACAATCCAATCTTGCCAAAGAATATGAAGTTTACTGTGGTGTAATAGTTTCTTTACCATCAGATATAATGATACGGCTATACAACCCGATATTATCGGACATAAAATCCAAGAAGCACAAATGCGGGCCAGGGTTTCTATATCTGTCGGATTTTCGGTATATACATTCCAACCGACAATTCCTCCTACAATGGCTTGCGATATGGAAACGCTGATACCTGATTTAAGCATTAACACGACCGCCAAAGCTGAGGCCAAAGATACGGAAAATGCAGCCGGCAAAGCATTTATTCCACCTAGTGCATTTAAAGTATCGGCCGTGCTTTGACCGCTTATAACCGAACCCAATACAATAAATATACCGGCAATTGTTGCGGCTACGGAAAATCTCAACATTTTGGTACCAACTGCCGTACCAAAAATATTAGATGCATCATTGGCACCTAAGGACCATCCTAAAAATAAGCCGCTGGAAAGAAAAAATAAAAAGGTCAACATAGATTAAATTTCCCTTTTAATTGCAAAAATTAATAAGGCATCAATACAATCTTCTGCCAAATCTGCAATATCTGCTACTTCTTCTACAAAAGTATTAATCTGAATTTTGTGCGCTAATTCCAAATCTGATTCAAAAACTTCCTTTCTCAACTTTGCTGAAGTTTTATCGCTTTGATGTTCTAATAGAAATACTTTTTTGGAATAATCGCGCAAAGTCACTAAATCTCTGAAAAATGCACGTGAAGAAATTGCCATATTTTCAGCACATTCCGAAACTTGTTTTACCAGCGTTTTTAACTGGTCGTGATAAATAGTCGGAATATCCGGCTGTTCAATATAAAACTTATGTGCCACTTCATCAAATAAATTAACAACTTTATCCAGATTTTCCACTAATTGTAATATATTACCACGCATATCCGGTATCAAATTCTGTTCATATAATTTACTTTCTATATCTCGGCGCAAACGATCTGATTCATTTTCTATGGCTTTAATTTTTTTGCTTGTTTCACTATAATATTCGCTACGTCCCTCTTTCAAATATATAGATACGGCTTCTTTGAAGACCATGGGCATTTCTATAATTTTATCGTGTAATCTATCTATACTATGCTCAAGCTCGCGGGTACGGGCAAAAAGCGAAATTTTTACATTAAACACTTAATGTTTCCTTTCCATAATTAATAATTTACGTAGAATCTCATCTTTCTTAAAAAGTTTCTTTTATACTTTTAAAATTTGCACACTTTGTCAATATTTTTTTATTTTTAGCTTGCATTTATTTTTTATTACCACTACTTTTTAGAAGTTATATAACATTTTTTAGGATGGAAATTATGAATAAAGACAATATTATCACTGTTTTGGTTTCGGTTATTGCCAGTGTCGCTTTTTCTGTGGCTCTTGCCAGTACCGTTGCCGGTAAGGCTCCGGCTTCAGCCGGTAATACTCAAGATATGAATCAAATTATTGAAGATTATCTGATGAACAATCCGCTTAAAGTTCGTGAAGCTTTAGAGTTAGCAGCTCAACAAGAGCAAATTGAAGCCCAAAAGCGTGTTGTTTTAAATTATAAGGCGAATCTCCAAGAATTAAATAATTCTGAAACTTCTCCGTTTGTTGGACCTAAAGATGCAAAAATCACCATCGTTGAATTCTTTGATTTCAATTGCGGATACTGCAAACGTTTAGCTCCTGAATTGGTTAAAGTTATCAAAAATAATAAAGATGTTAAGTTCGTCTTCAAACCGGTTACTTTCCTTGGTTCTATGCCAATTGCCAAAGCAGCTATGGCTGCTCATCAGCAGGGTAAGTTTATAGAAGTTTATGAAGCCTTTATGACACATAATGGTCAAATTACCAGTGCTGTTATTGATGAAATTCTCACCAAAGCCGGTGTAGACCTCGAAAAAGCTAAAGCAGCTATGGAAAGTGATGAAGTTAAGAAGGCTCTTTCTTCTATTGCAGAACTTTCTCAAAAAGTTGAAGTTCGCGGAGTTCCGACATTGATTATCAATGGCGAACCGTTGCAAGCTATTGAAGAAGGTCCTATTCAAAATGCTATTGATAAATTGAAATAGTTTTTGAATTCATCTTTCAAGAGAGGGAGCGTTGCTCCCTCTTTTTTTGCTCATATCAAGAAAAAGCTGTTGCATAAATCATTTAGATTGATAAATTAATGACAGATTTATTAATTTTATAGGGGGATATTTTATGAAGATATTATTGAAAGCATTAGCTATTTTTGTTCTGGCAGCTCTCGGTGCCGGTGCTGTTATTTATATTGATGCACATTGCCCGCAAAAGCAGGCCAAAATTAAAGCGCAAATCGAAGAAGCCAGCGCAAAATATGTTGAGAATCATTCCGATAAAATATTGGAAAACATTGCTAAACATGATGAATTTGGTAATGCTGTCAGAAATTTTTCCGGTATTAATGATGAAGAGTTAAATGAAAAAATACGTACAATTATTGCGAACAATCCAGAATTAATTGCCAATTATATTCGTGACAATAAGGATTTTGTTGCTGCGTCAGTTTTGGAATCAGAAGCTTTTAAGAATATTTCCATTACAGCAGAGAAAGCAGAAAATAATGAAAATGAAGAGAACTCGGAAGAAACCGCCAGTGTATTTAAGGAACATTGGGCAGATATGTTAAATAACGATGTTTCTGCTTCTGTCGGTCCTAAAGATGCAAAAGTTACAGTGGTAGAGTTTTTTGACTTTGCTTGTGGACATTGTAGAGCTTTAGCACCAATTATGTCCCAACTCGTTAAAAAGAATCCTGATGTACGTTTTATCTTTAATCCTTTATATTTCATAAGTGAGTATTCTCCTTATGCGGCAAAAGTTTCTTTAGCTGCAGCACAAAAAGGTAAATTTACAGAGGTCTTTGAGGGAATTATGACATTGCCGGATATGAACGAAAATACAATCAATCAGATTTTAACAGATGAAGGTTTAGATATCTCGGAAATCAAGAAAATGATTGAAGAAAAGCGTATTCGCCGTGGAGTACAAGATATTGATGCTCTTTCTCAAGTGTTGGGCATTAACGGCGTACCGATGATTATCATTAATGGTGATGCTTTTTATGGCAGAAGCTTAGAAGATTTGCAAAACAAAATAAATAGTTATAAATAGTATATACTAAAAATCCCTCATTCTTTTTTAGAATGGGGGATTTTTTTGTTCAAATAGAATATTCAAAACCATTATCGTCTTGTGGGGTGTATTCCCAGCCGTTATCGCCGATGATACTTCCATCTGAAAAACCGAGAGCACGGAAATTTCCTTCGTAAAGTTTTTGCAGGCTCTTTGTTTTTTCATCAAACTGCCAGACAACACCTCCTATGCAGCCGCTTTCTAAGAAATCATCCGTTAATTCGGCGATCACATTATTTATATAACGTGTTGCCGGTAATTTACGACAAATCTCTTCATATTCCATATTTCTACTGCATAGAATAACGCGGTCTTTTACCTCTTGGAAGATAATTGACGGCACACTTAATTGTAAGCATTGCGGCAATTGTGTCCTTAGGCTATATAAACCATAAACACTATATTTGCCATTTGTTTTCAAAATCAGGTAATCATTAGGAACTTTTGCCGGTGCACCTGTGTCTGATCCATACTTTATATTCTGCCTTGCCTGTGGCGGAACATAAGCATTATTTAAGACATAACTATCGGCTTCAAGATGTATTATCCATTGGTTATTTAATACACTTAAATCTAATTTTCCATCCTCATTCACGTTGCTTAAAAATACAAAACACCTGCCAGGTGATAGTTTTTTACCTAAGAATTGAGGTTCATCGGAATTTTGATTAAAGTAATACCACTTACTATTATCTCCATCCAGACAATACATAAACATTCCCCAGTGATAAAACTTGTAACCCTTTTCTTTTAAACTTGTCCTATGCGTACAAATCCTGGCTTCTGTATCATCCTGCTTAAATATGATGTCTTGCTCTGAGCAACCTCGTTCGGAATTGCCATATATATAAATTCGGCAAACCGTTGTCCGAAGTTTGATTTTATAGTATTCATCCGCCGCACATATCGTTTCTAAGATGACATAAATAAACGTGATACAGCTTAGCCATGTAATAGCCAACCATATCTGATGAAACACTGCTTCATTTGAATTAAGCTCACTATCTGTACTGTGCGCTATCCAAATAAGAATCAAACAGAACATTAAAAAAGGATACAAATCCCAACGCTTAAAAACTTTTTTTACGGCAGCCTTATCAAATAGACGAGACCACCGCCATGATGCTATTTTTTTCATAATTTCTAAATAGTTATGTGAAACAATAATATTTTTGTATCGCGCATTATATGAGTGTTGATTTCAATGTCAATAATTATCCTATTTTTTATATGTCGGATAAGTATTTTTATAAGCTTTTTCTACATCATTAAAACTCATAGGATGGTTAATATCCTTAGCTAATATTTGCGATGCTTCTTCGGCTGAAAAGTAAAAATCATTAAATGTATCCGGTACATTTTCGGCGTGCGGTACAGGTATGTCCTTTAACGGACTTTTTTGCATTCTTACTTTTAAGGCTGGCAGAAAACGTTCTATACTTTTGTCCTCTTTTATATCATTTTCATTATGAAAAAAGTAATAACCGTAATTTATCGGCGTGCCTTCGGGGTGACCACGTTGTTTTTTATATAAAAATTCTGCAAATGATTTGACAATATAGTGATTAACTCGTGCTTTATCACCGGAAATATGCATGTTTAACATATAATCTACCGGTTGATGATATTCATTGACGCTTTTTCCCTTGACTTTTACATAGTGATTAGAACCAAATGCTTTAAAATCGATTACATCTTTCGGTCTGACAATTGACTTTACGGTATGATTGAGAAAACGCCCATGCGCAGTAAAAAATTCTGTCACCAATCCATCTGAACGTTTTATAGCCCCGGAATCACCATAATTCATCCAATGTAAGCTTACTTCTGATGCATCTTTAAACTCTCTTAAAAATGATTGCATATTTTTAGCTTTCAGCGGTACTAAAAACTCATCCAAATCAATTATTGCCAGCCACTTTGTATCATTTTTATAATCTGCTACAATTTTCTCATAACAAGATAATTGCTTGTTTGTTCCAGGCATTTCTATATAAGTAATCAAGCCATTTTTGATGTATGGCTCAAGGTACTGTTTGGTAGCGTCTGTTGAACCGTTATCACAAAGATAAAAATGTTCTACGCCTTGAAGCCTGTGATATTCTATCCATTCTTTTAAATAAGGTTTTTCATTTTTCATGATTGCGGCTATGCTTAAATTATACGGTTTGTAAAATTGATAAATGGCGATACTGCATAAACATATCGCTATACTTAGGGTTGATATCCAAAACTTTTTGTTCATCTCTTATGCTTTTAATAGATTTTAATACTTTGATTTTATACTATAATAACTAAAAAATAACACAAGACATTTGCACTCGGTTATTCTATGATAAAATATATTTTAATTGGAATTGTTAAATTATGAGTAAATTTATTTCATTTTGGCCGCTTTCTTTATATAATATTGCTGCGTTTTTGCGTTCGCAAATTTTTTTATTGCCGGTTTTACTCTTTTTTTATCAAGAGAACGGTTTAACCGTCGGGGATTTTTATCTTATTCAGGGCTTGATTGTCTTTTTTGCTTTTTTATTTGAAATACCTGCCGGTTATCTCGGGGATAAATTTCCACGTAAATATATCTTAATTACGGCCTATGCTCTATTTTTGGCACGGTTGTTTTTGTGGATTAATTTCCGCGGGTTTGAAATTATTTTACTCGGTGAATTTTTCTATTCGTGTTCAAAAGCTTGTTTTGATTCTGTTTCTTCTTCGTTTATTTTTGATATTTTGAAGAAAAATAAAGAAGAAACCAAAATGGTTAAAGCCTATTCTAACTTTAATGCGGCTATGTATATCGGTACCGGAATTGCAGCACTGCTTGGTGCCGGTTTATATGAAAAGTTCGGTTCACATGTTTTGTTAATTGCAGAATTTATTATCTATTCAACAGCAATTATTCTACTCAGCTTTTTACCTAATGCGCATATACCTCAAAAAGATGCGCTTGTTAGTATTAAAGAAAGGCTTAAGAAATTTTGGATTGCTACTTGTTACATCTTAAAATCTCGAAAATATCGTTTCTTAGTGCTTTTTTCCGGTTTCATGGTCGGCATTTCTCACTTCTTCTTTTGGAGTTTTCAGCCGTTGATGAAAAGTTCCGGGATTAATCCGAAAGTTTCTTTGACCAACTTGGCTGACACGCTTGGTTGGGATGCACGTGTTTTGGGAGAAGATGTTTGGAATTATCTGGTTGCACTTGATTGGCTTGACTACATTAAAGTCTTAGGCGTGGTCATTTTCATCAACAATGTTTTGCGTTCATCTTTCAGTTATTTTGCAGCCAGCGTTGCAAAGAAATTTTCTTTGTTTAAATTAGGAATTATCGCTTTCAGTTTAGATGTTGTCGGATGTCTGGCTTCTTTTGTTTTAATGAAATATAGTGCCATTTCTCCTTTGCAGTGCTTATTATTTATTATTTTCCTTTGCGTCTGTATCGGAACACAACTTATGTTTACCATAACTCATATCAGCAGATTGCACCGATTGATTAATCCGAAAATCCGTTCATTATCATCGTCGGTTAATATGATGACAGGACGGTTGTTGACAGCAGTTATGTTGATGGCTCCTAAATTTTTATTAAAGCAAGAAGATGCTCTGTCAGGTATTCGTGTTATTGATATCTTTTGGATTTATGCTCTTATTTTTATTCCTATCGGTATTTATTTTGTCTTGCGAATTTATAAATATAATATGCAAGCCAAACATTCATTGATGCACGTAGCAGATGATAAGGATTAGATTTTATGAAAAGGATTTTCTTCATAATTATCTCTTTGCTCTTATGGTCTAAAACAGTTACGGCGACTGATGTCGGTTTAAAAATCTCGGCAGGAGAAAATTTATTCCGTTGGGGAGATTATCTTTTAGGACAGGATTTTAAGGCTGGTTTTGAAAAGAACGGTCTTTCCGTGCAACCGGCTTTTATGGATAACTATTATCCCAAAGATGCTGATGAAACATCTATTGATGTTTATATGCATGGTTTTGTTCCTTTTAATCCAGTACGCACCGAGGGAAAAAAGAATGTTTTATATCTTTATTACCCGTTAGAAACTGCTAATATGCATAAATTTAAGAACATTCTCAATGTTAATGAACCGGATTGGTATTCCTTACAAACAGAATTATGGAATTTTGATTTAATTGCCGTCGCTTCTCCTGTTTATCAGAAAGAAATTGAAACCTTCGGACTTAAAACTATTTTCGTACCGCAATTTACTAATCCTGATAAGTTTTTTTATGAATATGATGAAGATAAAGCTTATGATATTTTGTTCGTTGGCCGCCCTGGATATGAACGTATCAGTGCTAAATGGGCAATAGAAAGCGGTTTTGAGGTTGCGCTGTTTGGCAGTGGGTGGAAAGATAAAGCGCCAAAAGAATACTTTAAGGGGGCTTATATTGAAAATGATGAGCTTCATAAATATTATGCTTCTGCTAAAATCGTTTTAAATGATACACGTGAAGATATGAAAAAGGCCGGTTTTATCAGCAATCGTGTTTTTGATGTTACAGCCAGCGGCGGTTTTTTGATTTCTGATTATATGCCTGAAATCGAGCAATTTTACGGTGATAGTATCCCGATGTTTAAGACTAAAGAAGAACTTAAAGCTTTGCTTGATTATTATCTCTCCCATCCTGATGAACGTGCAAAAATGGCAAAGCAGGCACAGGCTATTACTTTGCAAAATTTCACCAATGAAATTGCCGCGAAGAAAATTATTAATGCTCTTAATTATAAAAAAGCAGGACTTGAGAACAATACAATTATTCTTAAAAGCCCCTGGCCTGTTGATGCAACGTTTATCGGTGATTATTGGTTAGGATTAGACTTGGAGAAAGGTTTTGCTGCAAATGAGCTAGAAGTTAAAAATTATTACTATGATGTTCAAAATAAGCACTTTAATAGAGATAATTTCTACGAACGTGCCGCTAATCTTCTTTATTTGCAGTTTAAGGTTAATCATTATGAAGATGAAGATAACAGCAAAGCTCGTATGATGTATCTTTATTTTCCGACCGTTATTCCGCCTAAAGATAAATTTATTAATACTCAAGATGAATTTATCTATAATACTGATGCTTTCCTTAATAATGAATTGGCGGCTTTTGATTTTATTGCTACGCCGGCAAAAGAAGTCTTCTATCAACTCAAAAATAATGGTTATCAGACGGCTTTTATTCCGCAATTTACCAATCCTGATAAATTTTATTTTGAACCTGATGATAAGCTTAAGACCGACTTACTATTTGTCGGTTCTACATGGTATGATCGAATAAGCGCGCTCTATGCAGTGGAATTAGGTTATAATGTCGCTATTTACGGCTTAAATTGGCATGGAAAAGTTCCTGACAGATATCTAAAAGGTGAGTTTATTGATAATAATGATCTGCATCGTTATTACAGTTCCGCAAAAATTGTACTTTCTGACCATGCTGAGGATTTAAGTGCGATGGGATTAGTTCCTAATCGCTTGTATGACGCTACTGCTTGCGGTGCTTTTGTTATTTCTGAATACAGCCCTTACATCGAAGAAATTTTTGGTGATACGATACCGATGTTTAAGACTAAAGAGGAATTTAAATCTCTTGTAGATTATTATCTTGCTCATCCTAAAGAACGCGAAGAAAAGGCGTTGGCAGCACAAAAAATCACCTTAGATAATTATACTAATACTGCTATCGCGCACAAATTAAAAGATTTATTTTCCACTATCAGAAAGGAAAAACCATGAAAAAAAATTTTGCTTGTTTTGTGATTGTATGCTTTGCAGTCATCGCTTTTTCCAGTTGGCTTATTTATGCTAATTATTCTAAAGGAATAATATATCTTAACGCTAACGATGAAATCTCTTATAGCAGGCTGGAAAAGCTGTCTAAAGAGCTAAGAAAACAACATTATCAAGTTGTTTTATCAGATAAAGAAAATCATCAGAGCGGTAAATTCAATCTCTATGCCAGTAATGACTTTGGGGCTTTACCTAAAGTTTTAGATAAAGATGCCATAAACTTTTTATGGGTGCCGACTGTTCAACAAGGTGATTTGGTACCTTTACATCCTTTTGATGTTATTGTCGTGCAAAATATGCCCTCTTTTGCTTATCTTAAAGCAATAAATGCGCGCACGGCTTTTATCCCTGAGGCAATCAACATTACTGCTCCGGAGATTAAAAATATCGGTTCAAAATTAATGTTTTATGGTGATAATGAAGGGTTTTCTCTTTCGCTTTATTTAGCCGGACCGACAGATTTGGAAATTGATATTTACGGTAAGGGATTTGAAGGGTTATGGGATTCTAAAAGTATTATGAAAGACTTACCTCACACTGAGGATTTTCAGCGTTATGCTCTGGTTTTAGTTGACCAAAAAGATGAGAATATTCGTGATGAACTCTTGGATCAACGTATTATTGATGTCATAGAGCAAGGTAGCCTCCCCTATGTTCGTTATAACACTGCCTTAGTTAAAATATTCGGTGATACTATACCAATGTATAAGAATGGTGATGAATTCCTATCAAAACTCAGTGATTTGCGTCGGCGTCCGGAGGAAATTAAAACTCGGCTTAAAGATTTGCGCCGTATCGGAAAAGATTGGGATACGACCAGTCAAGCAAAGAAATTTATTGAATTATTTGAAATCATGTCCCAAAAAGTCAAGTAGGTCGAAGCAGGGGCGTCCCTGCAGTACTTCCCGGTCGAGAAGGCTCGACAGTACTGCCCGTACGGGGATTACTTTGGGATTTCCCTTGGAGCGTTGGTATACTCTATGGAATCGGTGCGGAGGCGCACGGCCATCACTTAGAGGGCTTTCTCTTGGAGCTAAGGTGTACTCTATGGAATCGAGGAGAATCCCTTGATTGTTGTTTCGCAAAAAAGGAATGACCATACAATCGGACGAGGAGGCTAAATTACTTTATTCTCTTAACGACTTCGTCTGTAATATCTTCTACATATGGGGTGCTAACGGCTATAGTATTCTTCAAAAATATTGCCGAAACATCTTTTTCTCTCGCTATATTCTCTAGTGAAGCATTAATCTTTGCTGTTATTTCTTCTATGGATTTTTTATAATTTTCTGATAACTCATCACGTTTTAAGCGTAAATTATTCATATACATTTCTGAGAAATCAGCTTTAACTTTTGCTGAACGAATGGATTCAATTTTTTTCTCAGAATCTATCAATTCTTGATTTAATTTTAGGATTTCCGTTTCAAACTCTTGTTTTTTTGCTATCATATTTGTTTTAACCAAAACATCTTCCAGACTATATACATATATTTTCCGATTAGCAATGACTTGTGTTTCTAAACTTTCGATGCGCAAAGTGTCGCGTGAACGTAAATAGAATAATCCTATAACCCACACGAACAAAACAATCATACATACAACTTGTGCAAATAGTTGTGTTTTTCCTATTTTAAGAACTAAGTTATTTTCTTTTTTAATTTCCATTATATTGCTCCTAAAAATTAGGGGAGGGAATGATCCCTCCCCCGAACCTTGATGAATTGATTACCAAGACCAGGTAACACCTAAACGATATGCAACATCGTTTGTATTACCCCATGCGGCACCGGCATTCAACATAATATTGTCGGTGATGTAGTGGAAACCACCGATAGCCATAGCCGTATGACCTTCGTAAGCACCTGTACCGATTGATAACGAAGTATCACCCGATGCACGTGGGTTCGGTACCAACGCTGTCATTGCAGCCATTGATGCCATACCAGCTTCGAAGTCATGTCTCAAGTTGTTAACTTTGTGCTCAACTCGATTTAAGTTCTGGTCTAATGTGCCAACTGCAGTAGATAAGTCACTACCAGCAGTAACATATCTTGTGCTGGAGTAGTTACGATTACCAATTGCATCATCTAAGCTAACCAAATGCTCTTCAACAGTTGTACCTGCGGCCAAGTTTGAATTAGCTTGTAAATGGGAGTTACCCATCTTCAAACCATGGATTTGACCTAAGGTTGCATCGATATTATTCAAAGCTTCAACAACTGTGGTTGCTGCAGTACCTGTACCATTGGTAATAGCGTTACCGGTTGAACCAGTACCGGCAGATAGACCTGTAATATCACCAACGGTGTTATTCAAGGCTGTCAAGTTTTGGTTTACAGTGTTAGCTTTTGTTAAACCATTGACACCATCAACAGTGTTACCGTTTTTATCTTTTGCTTTCAACTCATCAGCTACGCCAATGCTTGATGCAACTTGGTTCATTGCCGCCATAACATTGGATGTTGCTGAGTAAGCATAATTTGCAGAACCATTATCGTTATCAACAGTTGTTTCCCATGATCCATCAGTGTCAAATGCACCACCTAAAGCTGTGTTAACATTACCGGCATAGTTCTTCAACTGATCAGTTAAAGTAGCTGTTGTGGTGGATGCAACAAAGCCGTTTGGTGTGGTATCTGTCAAAGCTGTATTAACATAAACATCACCGGTTTTATTAATCATTCCACCTAATGCTGTTTGTGTATTAACCAAAGCGGTATCAACGGCATTAACCGCTGCAACGACTGTTGTATCTGCTGTTGTATTACCATCTGTTACTGAACCAAAATTAGAAACATCGCCAACATTAGTATTTACAGCACCGATAGCTTTTGCCAGATTATCAGTCGCAACAATATCATAACCAACAGCTGTACTTGCAGCATAATTATTGCTGAAAGTACCATCTGTGCCATAGGTTGTACCGGTTGCAGCAGAAACATTGGTTGCCATATTATTTAACGAAGTTGTTAAATTGCTGCTGGCACTGCTTGCTGCATACATACCGCTGGTTAAAGCAGATGCTGTATAAGAAATGGTCTTGTTTGTGCTATCAATGGTGTAGATATCACCTAAAACCGTATGTACATCGTCTTGAATTGCCGAACGTGTGGCTTGAACAGCTTGTGCGCTGGCAACTTTTGCATTATCACCTGTTGTTTCTTTTGCAGCAACAGCACCACGCTCGACAGATGTCATAGCGATTGCATCTGTTGTTGTGCCATCACCAAATTTAACACCACTATTTGCATTTAATACAACATTTGAATCAACAGCCGTGCTTGTTACATCCAAAGCATAGGTTGTACCAGTGCCTTTACCAAACTTGGACTCTCCATCAGCGGTTAAGGTTCCCTTAGCTACAGTATTACCATCGCCATCAACAGTAAATTCTGCACCGGTTGAACCAGCACCCAATGTACCTTTAATCAATGTAGCGCTGTCAATCTGCAGAGTACTAGCAGTTGCACTGCCGTTTACAACAGACAATCCAACTTTTTTGTGACTTCCATCACCATCGCTGATATTGATACCACGAACGTCTTGGATTATACCACTACCATCTACTTGAAATTTACCACCAGCTGCAGTCATCGCACCGTCTGAAGCAGCAACAGTGAAGTTTTCTACTTTGTTCGTGCTATCAGTCAACTTGGTTCCAATCTTCAAAGAACCATCGGCACCAAGAGTGAATGTTTCATTTCCAGCTGTTCCAACTGTTAAACCTGCAGTATTATTCAAAGCATTTGCACCCATATTCAAGGTATTTGCTATTGTGCTGGAAATTGCATTAGCAGAACCTACTTTCAATGTACCGGTTACTTCTTCATCACCGGTTACGGTTGTGGTGTAGCCTGCGCCGCCAATAGAAACTGATTTAGCGCCAGTATCTGTGGTTAAGGCTGTGGAAGCAAAATCTTTAATATTTGATAAGCTGTTTGTACCCATATTAAGTACTGAACCACTTGCTGTGATAACATTTGAATCGCCAATCTTCAAATCCGTAGAGGCTTTTAAATGCGAACCGATAACAGAGCCATTTGTTGCTGTGATGGTGCCGTTTGTTGTTGTAATGTTACCATTTACAGCTGTGATGTGACCATCGCCCATATTGATATTCTTACCATTGGTATCCAAGTTTGAACTAATTCGCAAATCACCACTGTCAGTTTTGCTCAGGCTAACACCGCCTGTACCACCAACCGTAACAACTTTAGCGGTAACACTGCCGTCACCGGTATTGATACCAGCGCCGCCGGTTAATAATGTATTTGTTGAACCATCTTTGGTTAAGCTAATGCCAGATGCGCCACCGACTTTAACAGTTGTACCTTGAACTGTGGTACCGGAAACGGTTGCACCGCTGATTGTACCGGTAGATGTGATATCGCCAGCACCGGTATTTAATGCTGCGCCGCCGGTTAATAATGTATTTGTTGAACCATCTTTGGTTAAGCTAATGCCAGAAGCACCACCGACTTTAACAGTTGTACCTTGAACTGTGGCACCGGAAACTGTACCTGTAGCAGTTGTAATATCACCAGTAGAGCTAATTGAACCAGTGAAAGCGTAACCATCTTTAATATCGTTAATTGCTTCAGTATTGTCTTGAATAGCCTTACCAATTGTATTAGCGGCATAGCTTGTACTTGTAGCAACAT